>Ga0209829_10000117_pt1 | contig 69288 bp, 69 predicted proteins | sample C_140205_EF_Meta_FD_187311 | JGI IMG/M metagenome (GOLD analysis project Ga0209829, IMG submission 187311) | Freshwater microbial communities from Lake Croche, Canada to study carbon cycling - C_140205_EF_MetaG (SPAdes) (version 2) | ecosystem: Environmental > Aquatic > Freshwater > Lake...
GAAGGTCACACCGTTGCTACTGCTGCTGTTGTGCCGGCCGACGTAGAAGAGGCTTAAGCCACTTCACGTCGTGCCCACGCACGACGCAAAACACTAAGAATCTGCTCGGATCCCTGGGCGCCAACAACCATGAACTTGTTATCAAGAACGAGTGAGGGGACGCCAGTGATGCCAAGCTCTTGGGCCATTTCTTCGTCGGCTCGTACTTCTTCTTCAAACAAAGAGTTGTTCCACAAATCCTCTGCCCCTTGCACACCAACGCTCCGTGCAATGTTTGTCAGTGTTGCTTGGTCGCTTATTGCTTCTCCATTACAGAAATACGCTTCAAATAGTCGCTCGCTCATCTCGTAAGCCAATCCCTGGCTGGCACTGAGAGCCATAAGTCGATGAGCGCTAAACGTGTTTCCAGGCCGCGCCTTGTCGAGGGCCCATTTCATGCCAAGTTTTGCCGCTTCATTGCTTAGGCGTAAGTTACCTGCAATCGCCTCTTCGATGCTCATCCCATATTTTTTTGATAACAACTCTGCGAGCGTTAAGTCGTAGTTGCTATGAGAGCGAGGATCAAGTTCGAAGGCCCGGTGGCGAATGACAACTTGGTCAGCGTGTTCGAACTCACTCAATGCTGCTTCAAGTTGTCGAGCGCCTAAGTAGCAAAAAGGGCAAACAACATCACTCCAAACGTCAATAAAAAACGGTGTATCCATAACCCCATCGTGCCACAAGAAGTAAATGGTGGCAGAATATCCAAATGGGGGCACGTGAGTTAAGCGCACAAGATGCAATTGCTCTCGTGCGCGCCAAAGACACTCTGGGTCTTGGCTTAATTACCTCAACCCCAGCAGGGCTGCTGAAAGAAATGTCCAAGCGCACCGATTGGGAAGAACTAACCATTAGCGGTGGTCTTGTTCTTGGCCATTACGAACTTTTCACACATCCTGGAGTTCATCTACGTGCAAGTTTTTATGGTGGCGGAGAGCGTGCTTACAAAGCAAATGGGGGAGATGTTCAATTCATTCCAACATTTTTTCGTCACTACAACCTACTGATTCAACATTTGAAACCACGCGTCATGATGATGATTGGCACGATGCCGGACAAAAATGGTCGTGTGAATCTCTCGCTTTACAACGGGGCGCACCGAGAAGAATTTCTCGCCGCTGGCAGGGATCCGAATCGGATTCTTATTGTTGAATGCTCACCTCACTACCCACGCACCATTGCACTGGAAGGATTCTCGAACGACATTTCAGTTGACGACATAGACGTCATTGTTGTTTCAGAGGAAAAACCTCCTATTTTTCCAAATGACTCTGGAACCATTGAAGACTTAAGAATCGCAGAACATGCTGCAAAGTTCGTTTCAGATGGCAGCACACTTCAAACAGGGATTGGTGCAGTTCCAAATCTCGTAGCCCAAGCACTGGTTAGGGGCAGTGGTGGCGACTACGGCGTTCATTCAGAAATGTTTACTGACGGACTTCTCGACCTTATTGTTTCTGGCAAAGTTTCAAATGCTCGAAAAACAATAAATAAAGGCAAGTCGGTAATTACATTCGCAGCGGGAAGCCAAGCAATGTACGACTTTATTAATGACAACGACACCATTGGTGTCGCTCCTGTTTTTTACACGAATGATCCTCACATCATTGCTCAGAACCACAAAATGGTTTCAATTAATTCGGCACTTTCTGTTGACCTACAGGGTCAGATCTCAGCTGACGCAATAGGGGCACGTCAGTATTCAGGCGTTGGTGGACATCAGGACTTTGTTGAAGGAACGAGTCTTTCACTGGAGCACACATCACTTATTTGCCTGCAATCAACTGCAACGGTTGGGGGTGTTCTAAAGAGTCGTATCATTGGTGAAATGCTTCCGTATTCTGCCGTTACAACACCACGCCAACTCGCTGGTGTAATTGTCACCGAATATGGCGCTGCTGACCTTCGGGGATTATCAGTTCGTGAACGCGGTTATGCATTAAGCGAAATTGCCCACCCCGACTTCCGTGACGAGCTTCGCGCGAACGCTGATCTGCTCGACCGTTAAATGATCATTGTTAAGGATTTGGGCATCGAGATCGGTGCGCGCCGTATTCTCACTCCAGTCTCATTTGTTGTTGGAAATGGTGACAAGGTTGGTCTTGTTGGTCATAACGGTGCAGGAAAATCAACGCTTCTTTCGGTGATGCTCGGTTACCAGCCAGAACACCTTCGTATTACTGGAACTGTTCAACACCAAGGCACCCTGAGCCATCTCCCACAAGAACCAGTTCCTGGAGGGCTTGGCGTTGAGCCAATTGGACTCTCTCACGTCCTGTCTGCGCGCGGCCTCGACTCAATTGATGCAGAAATGCAAAAGGCGCGACACGAACTTTCTGCAAACCCGACCGAAGAGACCATCGAGAAATTTACTTCGTTAGAAGAATCATTCCGTGAGCGTGGTGGATATGAAGCTGAGTCTGAAGTTGCTCGACTTGCTGCGGGACTAGGACTCGAAGAGGAACTGCTACTCGAAGATCTCGATTCACTTTCTGGTGGACAGCGTCGACGCATTGACCTTATGAGGGTTCTCTACGAAGAGCCAGAAACAATGGTGCTCGACGAACCTACAAACCACCTCGACAAAGCGGCGAAGCGCTGGCTCTTTGACGAGCTAGAGCGATTCCGTGGAACTGTTGTTGTGATCAGTCACGACCTCCCCTTGCTCGATAAGGCAATTACACGCGTGCTTGCACTACGCGATGGACAGCTTCGCGAATACAAAGGCAATTACTCAAAGTTCCTTCAACAAGAAGAAGAGCGCCGCTTAAGCGAAGAGAAAACTGCTGGTCAACAAGACGAACAAATTAAAAAAATGAAAACGCTCGCTGACGGGATGCGAGGGCAAACCGCGAGCCGTGCACGTGTTGCAAAAGTGCTTGACCGAAAAGTTGAAAAACTCGAGGATAATCGCATTGAAGTGACAAAAAAAGAACGAAAAGTTGTCTTCAAACTCCCACAACCACCACGTAGTGGTGATATTCCAATGACTGTTGAGCACGTTGCTGTTAAATACGACAAGCTCGATGTACTTAGAGACATGAACTTCATTACTCGCCGCGGTGATCGAATAGTTATTGTCGGGAAAAACGGAGCAGGAAAATCCTCACTTCTACGTTGTTTGGCAGGAACACAAAAAGCTCAAACTGGTGTAGTCAAGTTTGGCGCAAACGTAACTGTTGGTTACTTTGCCCAGGAGAGCGAGCAGATCGACTTCAGCAAGTCTGTGCTCGACAACTTAGAAAACGCAACTGTAGTTACCGAAGTAGAGCGGCGCGCGCTACTTGGAGCGTTTGGACTAAAGGGTTCGGCGGCTCATCAGATGCCTGGGACGCTCTCAGGTGGAGAACGAGCAAAATTGGCCTTAGCGTTACTTGCATCATCAGACGCAAACCTGCTTCTACTTGACGAACCCACAAACAACCTTGACCCCGCCAGTGTTGAAGCGCTGGGCGTAATGATGGGTCAGTGGAAGGGAACAATCGTTGCGGTGAGTCACGAACGACCATTTGTTGAAGCGCTTAAGCCAACACACGCTGTTTTGTTACCAGAGGAATATTTCGACCTTTGGCGCGATGACTACATGGAATTAATCGAACAACGCTAAACCTCTTGAAGAGGTAACTCAGCAAACAGCCATCGTTTCAGAATGAAGTTGTTGTGAGTCGAGTCCCTCACCACCCACATATGTAGGTAAATCCGAGTTCTATGTCCAAACCTTGGATGTGGTTCAAACCCTTGAATAGTGGATTTATCTGCCAAACCTCATCATGACTTAACCTGTTGATTAAATTGAGCAGAGATTGCACGAGATATGTAAGGCAATGCCTCCGCCCAAGTAATTCCGAATTCTTTTTGAAATGCTAGATCGAAAGTCTTTCCCTCGCCTAGATACTTGTAAATGTTCATCACGCTGTCTGTTGATTTTAAGGTCATGAGAATTTCAGTCACCATACCGCCGAATAGATACTGATAATAACGAGTGTATGGGCCGTTATAATAATCAAACACCATGTTTGGATTTGCAGGTTTCTTTGTGATAAACGAATTCAAGAATTCTTCAACCCATGCGGCATCAAATTTAGATGGTTGCTGATATTGCTCCCTGAGATCCATTGTTCGCCACTGTACGAAATCTTCGTAAGAAGTATGGAATGACACCATCTTTTCAGTCCAATTAGCACTTCCTTCTAAAAGCCAGGTAGGAGCGTTATAAGAATTATTCCGACCATTGAACCATTGCACTGTGTGGTAATACTCGTGAGAGTAAGTCATCCCAAGTTGCAATCTCTTAGCATCCTCTGCATTTGATTTACCTGGGGATTTGCCAATTTCAAGAATGCCATCCCATGCAGAGTTTCTATGTGCTTGCCCTCCTCGACATGCTGTAGTCGGACAGATTTCAGAAATTGCAGTCTTCACATTTCCATACACAACATCTGCGTACTTACTAAATATCTGTTGCGCCCAAGCATCGTCTCCATAGTTCATTTCGATTACATAAACATTCTTTGGTTGGGAAAAGTTCGAATAAAGTTGAGATGTAAGCCTCATTGGCAAAATGGGATCTGGATTTCCTGGATCAGAATTTGGGGATGAAAAGATTTCAACTTTTCCCAAGGAAGACGAGCCGGAGGCAATTTGATTTGAGCCCTTAAGCCATGCCCCATAGATGATTCCACTTAAATGCGTTTCTAAATCTTGAAATGAAGTTGGCAATTTTGGTGGTACAAAATTAGTTGAAGTGGGTGTTGGTGTTGAGGTCGGCGTTTTAGTCGAAGTTGGAGTAGGCGTTGGAGTAGGCGTTGGCTTCAAGACAACGCCTTTGTTCCAAATCAACTTCTTGCCAGATTTCGTGCAGGTATAACTCTTATTCTGATAAACAACTTTTTGGTTCAATACTTTGCAGGTACTGCCAGGGGTAATCTTCTGGGCTGAAAAAGCCGTGATTGGAATCAGGGTAAGGATGAGGGCAACTAAGAGTCCTTTGATAAGTCTCCCCCTGATTCGCATTCTAAAAGGGTAATGGGAAGATCAAGCCAAGTGGGATTTTGGGCAGTCTTTTCTGCCCCTACCTCCCAAAATGGCTTACAAATTTTCTAAACCCTTGATTTGTCCCTGGCTATCCCTAATATTGGAGATGAGTCAAGAACGGATATATCCGCATAGTGGGTCAAAGTGAATGGTTTGAAGGTTTGATAACGAGTCACTAAGTACTTACTCAGAGTCTTCAAGTGAGAGTAAATACAGTGTTGCGGCACGAGTTGTTTCTCTAAAGTAGCCATCAATCCGTCCATCAGCTGCTTCAATGTTGTTAAAAAACGATTGAGCAAGGTCGTAGCAAACTCGCGCAGCGTACTGACTTTTCCTGACGCTAATTGATGGAAATCGAATTCGCATTGCTCTTCCGAGTCCTTCTGCAATTTCTAAATCGGATGCTTTAATGAATTCAGAAAACTCAGGCAGGGCTCGAAGAATTTTATAAAGAGGGTTTGACCGTGGGTCATCCAATCGAATCTTGAGCCCTATTCGAAGCGTGTCTTCCACCCACACACCAATGTCTGTGGCGGTAGCGAGATCATTGAACTTCGTACCGAATTCCCTGGCACGAGTATCTCGTTCGATTTGCGCCAAATGAAGAACAATCGCGTTCTTATCTTCAAAGTATCTATAGACAGATCGAATGTTTACATCAGCACGCTCAGCAACAGAATTAGTCGTCAGTGCTTGGTAGCCGTCATAAGCAACTATGTCGTAGGCGGCTTCGAGAATGCGCTTGGTGGTTTCAATGGCACGCTGTTGCTGCGGCTTTGTGACTTCAAGCTCGTTGCTTACATTTAGTGCCATAACTTTGATTGTAACGAAGAAGCCACGGTACGTTCATTTGTGCCAGAAGCAAGGCGAATGGTGGGCGAGGCGGGACTTGAACCCGCACTCTCTTACGAGAACTAGCACCTGAAGCTAGCGCGTCTGCCATTTCGCCACTCGCCCGAGAACACGCAACATTACTTCAATAAGGAAACCGTATTATTGCAGCACATTAATTACCTCTGCGCCCGGTACAGTTAAAGGTATATGGCTTTAAAAAATGTGGAAAACCGTTTAGAGCGTCTCTTTGAGCGGACATTGTCACGGCCCTTTAAGAGTGCTCTGCAGCCAATTGAAATCGGAACAAGAATTATCAGAGAAATCGATCTCTCACGAAGGCTTTCCAGTAGCGGTGCAATCTCTCCGAATCACATTCAAGTGTGGCTAAGCAGCGAAGATGCCGAGAGGTTTAATGGTTTTCAAAAGGCGCTCATTGCAGAGCTTGAAGAAACAGTTCGCCAGCACGCACTCAATGAAGGGTACAACTTCGTTGGTCCTGTATCGGTTGAAGTTTTTATCGATGATGAGCTAAAAGTTGGCGACATGGCTGTCGAAACTAAGTTCTTGGGCGGAGAAAGCGAACCGCGCCTTATCTGTGCTGATGGAAGATCATTTGCCCTGGGAGACCGTCCATTGATTATTGGCCGCAGCCCTGACGTTGAGATTGTCATTAATGACACCAACACCTCACGCCGTCACGCAGAGGTTTGGAAAACGAGTGAAGGTGTTGCGATACGCGACCTTCAATCAACAAACGGTACATACGTCAATGGGCACAAAATAACCGCAGTCTCACTTTCACCTCGTGATGACATAACGGTTGGTCTGATTCATTTTCGGATTGAGTTAGCTTGAGTCTGTTAGCCGCATCGAACTACGCAGCAGTGGTTCGACCACTGCAAATTCTTGTAATGGTTGTTGCCATATTATTTTTCGCACGAGTAATTCGTGTCGCCACTGTTCAGGTTCGCCCGCCCGATGAAGCAGTTGGGGGGCGTCGACGCTCACAAAACCTACACATTGAATTTATTGAGCCACTCGATCGTGCTGGTCAAAGACTCGACATTGATGCTGCGGTAGTAATTGGTCGCAGTCCTGAATGTGACGTACAAATGAATGACAACTTCTTGTCTTCACGACACGCTCGTATTGCCAATGATTCAGGTGAATTATCAATTGAAGACCTGGAATCTACAAATGGAACATACGTAAATCAGCAACTAGTGAAGGGTCGCGTTCACCTAGAGCGCGGAGACATCGTGCAGGTTGGCGGCGTCTTGTTCGAGGTGGTTCGTTGACCCGTTGGCGTTTTGCCGCAGCTACTGATACTGGTGTCGTTCGAGCGACAAACCAGGATGCTCTTCATGTCGACAATCAAATTGCAATAATCGCTGACGGCATGGGTGGCCATGCTGCTGGTGAGGTTGCATCAGAAATTGCAGTGAACATTGTGAGAGAAGACTTTGCTCGAAGTGGTGCTGTTGAAGGACTTCACGAAGCAATTGAAAAAGCAAATTTCGCAATCATTAAGGATGCGAACAGCAACCCAGAGCGCTTCGGGATGGGAACAACCGTCATTGCCGTGGGCATTACATACGACATCGAAGGAATTGGATCGCCCACACTTTTTAACGTTGGCGACTCACGTGCATATCAACTTCGAGATGGCGCACTTCGTCAATTAAGTGAAGACCACAGCGTCGCTGAAGAGTGGGTCCGCATGGGCAGACTCACCCCCGAAGAAGCACTAACGCACCCACGTCGTCATCAGCTCACTCGTGCGCTAGGTGTAGAAGAAAAACTAGACATTGACGTCTTGTCTCTTGATGTTCACGTCGGCGATCGAATCTTGCTTTGTAGTGATGGACTCTCAAACGAGCTCACAAGCGAAGAAATTGCACGCATTGCCTCTTCGCCAGTCTCGCTTGATGATGCGGTGGCTGAACTCGTTGATGGTGCCAAGCGTGCGGGTGGAAACGACAACATATCCGTTGTTTTGTTGGAGTTTGATGAAGTTTCACTCGCGAGCAATCCCATCAAAAAGACAGTCAGTTCAGCAGCACCTCCAGTAGCGAAGGGTGCGCAGTCACAGTCACAGCCATCAATCATTCGAAGGCAACGACAATTTTCGTGGCGTACGTACGCCGGAGCGGGAGTGTTTGCATTCCTCGTCTTAGGTTTTGTTTTGATAATGCACTGGTACGCATACTCCACGTTCTATTTAGCAAATAACAACGGAGTCGTAAGTGTTTACCAAGGTCAACAAAATGGCGTTTTGTGGTTTCAACCCCAAAAAGTGCTCGACACGAACTATCAAGTATCACAACTTCGCCCTGCTGACCAACAAGCTCTGAGTGCCACAATTGCTGAACCAACACTTAATGCAGCGCTTAACTACGCTGCGTACTTACACACGGCTTGGACACTTTCAAATAGTGGAGCAGCAACTTCTACGTCAACAGTTACAACCACAACAACAAAAGCGAAGAAGGGCTAAGAGATGTCACGTCGACTTCGCTTCTTGGCATCTTTTATTTTGTTTCTTTTTGTTGTGGTTGCTGCACAGTCTGCGTACATCCAATTCTTTCAATCGGAGAAATTAGCGAGCTCGCCGCTCAACCCAAGAATCTCACAGGCGTCAACGTTGTATGCGCGTGGAGAAATTGTTGCCGCTGATGGCACAATTCTCGCCCAGTCGGTGCCCGTTAAAGGTCCATATCCCTGGCAGCGCATCTATCCGCTTGGTTCATTAACTTCAGGCGTAGTTGGCTTCTCATCACCTTCGTACGGGGTGTGGGGACTAGAAGCGCAGTACGACAGCTTTCTTTCAGCGCACGCGCAACCACCACAAAGCTTGGCCCAGCTCCTTGCACCGTCTAGCTCGGCGGACACATTGAATCTCACAATTGAACCCGCTCTTCAAACGATTGCACGAAACGCACTGGCGGGCAGAGACGGAGCTGCAGTTGTTCTTGATCCAAGAAATGGTGCAGTGCTGGCAATGTATTCAAATCCGAACTACAACCCAACACCACTTGTTTCATCTGATTTCGTAGTCGCTGCAAAAGCCTGGAAGAGCTACACCACCAAGAACGCAAATGGATTCCCACCACTTGGTCTTATGGCGACACAACAAACATTTCCTCCGGGCTCGACGTTCAAGGTTGTAACAACGGCAGCAGCAGTAATAGGTCGTCCGGATTTAGTTTCAAAGCCATATCCTGTTGCGAAGTTTGCGCGTCTACCAAGTTCTAACAAACTTCTCTACAACAGTGGTGGCACAAAGTGTGGTGGAACCATTGCAGAGATGCTCCCTGCATCGTGTGACCCCGGGTACGCACTGCTTGGTATGGATCTAGGTGGATCACTTCTAGCTGCAACAGCTAATGCATTTGGATTTAATGACACACCACCACTCGACCTACCTGGCACAGTTCGTAGTTTCTTCCCAGACGGCTCAGTGTTCGCGAGTGACATTCCACAACTGGCGTATTCATCAATTGGTCAGCAGAATGTTCGAGCCACAGCGCTACAGGATGCGTTGATTGCTGCAGCGATTGCAAACGGTGGTGTTGTAATGGCTCCTCACCTAATGTCATTTATTTCCTCATCAGATGGCAGCATTGTTAAGCGTTTTAAGAACACGGTATGGAAGAATCCACTGACACAACTTCAAGCCTCACAAATTGTTCCATGGATGCAAAATGTTGTTCGCTTTGGAACCGCGTCGGGAATCTTCTTGGCGCAAGATGATGTCGCCGCAAAGACGGGAACTGCCCAAACAGGCAACAGCGCGAACAACACTGATACCTGGATGATTGCTTTCGCTCCGGCACTTCATCCCACCATTGCGGTTGCGGTTGTAGTCCCATTCCAGCCAGTTTCAGCTTTTGGTTCAACGGTTGCTGGGCCAATTACGAAGTGTTTAGTTGAGGGTGCTCTTGCGCTTCAAAAAGGCCTGCCAACGCACGGAACCTCAACAACCTGCCCACATTAAACGAGCATAAGAAGACGAATCGAAGGCGTAGGCTAGTAAAAGTATGGAACCCGTAAACGACCAGCGAATCTATTCGAAGCGCTACCAAGTAACTCACCTCATTGCTCGTGGCGGCATGGCACTTGTCTACCGCGCACAAGACCTACTTCTAAATCGTGCTGTTGCATTAAAAATTCTCTACCCAGAGCTTGGCTCGGACCCTCTTTTTGTTGAGCGCTTTCGTCGTGAAGCACAAGCAGCAGCAAACTTGTCTCACCCGAACATCGTGCCGGTCTTTGACTGGGGAGAAGACAATGGAACGTACTTCATTGTTATGGAGCTCATCGATGGCACATCTCTCGCGGATCTTCTGCGTTCTTCTAAAACACTGACACCAGCACGGTCGGCAACATTTGTTGCGCAAATTGCTGCTGCGCTCGGATACGCGCACCGAAGTGGTGTTGTCCACCGTGACGTAAAGCCAGGGAACATCCTTATTACCGCTGATGGACAAATCAAAGTCACTGACTTTGGTATTGCCCAAGCCGTAGCGAGTGAAGATCATCTTGCTGAAGCAGGATCAGTAATGGGAACGGCAACGTATTTTTCTCCCGAGCAAGCTTCTGGTTCTGCGGTTGATGGTCGAAGCGACGTCTACTCACTTGGAGTGGTTCTTTTTGAAATGCTCGTTGGTCGTGCACCATTTATTGGTGACTCACCGGTTGCTGTTTCAACGCAACACGTAAACGGCACAGTTCCACCTCCAACAAGTTTTAATAGCGACATCCCTCGCGACCTTGAAGCAATTGTTATGCAGGCACTCTCAAAGTCACCCGGACAGCGTTACCAAACCGCTGATGAGTTCCGAGCTGATTTGATTCGCTTTAGCGAAGGTCAGCCAGTTCGCGCTGCGGCTAATGGTGGAGCATTCTTTGGCGCTGATGCAACCCGTGCAGTATCTGCTGTTTCTGCCGGCGAGCGAACACAGGCTGTTCCAGTGATGTCGGGTCCTCGTACCGACATTCGTCGTCGTCGCAATCCAAATAAGAACGCAATAATTTCTGTAGCAGCGATTGTTGTTCTGGCGCTTGGCGCACTCGTGTACTTCATGGTGGGTGGTGGTTCGGTATCAACAATGCCAAATGTTGTTGGTCAATCGGTTTCTTCAGCGAGCTCAACACTTCGAGGTGATGGACTCATCATTGGACAAGTAATTCAAGTTGCCTCCGATAAGGACAGTGGCACCGTTCTCTCAACTAATCCGTCGGCGGGTAGTCACATTTCAAAGGGGCAAGCAGTCACCCTTAAGGTCAGCCTTGGAAAGTCCACACAACCAGTCACCATCCCAGACACGACTGGCATGAGCCTCAGTGTGGCCGAAAGCGCTCTTCTCGGCCTCGGCCTTTCTCCAAAGGTTCAGTTCACCGCAACTGCCCCAGGAGCCGGTAATGCACTACCTGACACCGTTCTTTCTCAGAACCCGCTTGGTGGATCAAACGCGAAGACGGGAGATACAGTCACCTTGATTGTTCTAGCTCCTGGATCTTCATTCCCAATGCCTGCAGTGAATGGTGCCACCACCGTTGCAGCAGCAGCAGTCATTGGCCAAGCCGGACTGACCGTCAGCACTACAACATCAACTGTTTGTTCTAACACTGTGGCGCAAGGACTTGTTGTCAACACAGTCCCTGCAGCGCAGCAACCAGTGCAGTCAGGTGCATCAGTGCAGCTGATTACTTCATCGGGCTTCTGCAACGTAGTTGTTCCAAATGTTGTTGGCCAGACGTTCAGCGCTGCACAGAATTCACTACAAGGCCAAGGGTTATCGGGCACGCAAGTTTCAGCCCCCGCGTCGAGCTGCCCCGCTTCACAGTCAGGGCTTGTAGTTTCACAAGGATCTGCAGGCGGATCATCAATTCTCTATAACTCAACCGTGACGCTGTCGGTCTGTCCTGGGCCAGCTCGTTAGTTGGTTACAACAATCATCTAACATCGTTATCTATGGCTAAGAATCGTCGCACAAGTAAAGAAATGGGTCGTTACGTTGCGCCCGAACAACGAGGTCGCTACACCGCGAAAACAAAGAAAGACACAACAAAGAGCCCTAAGTGGTTTGGTGCTTTGATTCTTGAGCTACTTGGTTTCGGTCTTCTAGTAATAATTCTTAACTACTTAAACGTTCTGCCTGGTGCGGTTTCACCTTGGTACTTAGTACTTGGTCTCGCTGCAATGTTTGGTGCGTTCTTTCTCGCTACACGTTATAAATAACAAAACCCCCGCGCCCTAAGGCACGGGGGCAGTTATTTAGTTCTTAACCAAGACGCTCAATGATGGTTGCGTTAGCAAGTCCGCCACCTTCACACATTGTGATGAGTCCGAAACGACCACCTGTGCGCTCAAGTTCGTTAAGCAGTGTTGCGCAAAGCTTTGCACCAGAAGCACCGAGTGGGTGACCTAGGGCAATTGCTCCACCGTTTACGTTCACCTTTGAAAGGTCAGCGTTGTGCTCTTTTTGCCAAGCAAGAACAACAGATGCAAATGCTTCGTTGATCTCTACGAGGTCAATGTCATCAAGTGTCATTCCAGCCTTAGCAAGGATTTTTGCAGTTGCAGGAATTGGACCAGTCAACATAGTGACAGGGTCAACGCCAGCAAGTGCAAATGAGTGGAACTTTGCACGTGGTGTCAGTCCAAGCTCCTTAGCCTTTGCTTCGCTCATGATGAGAACAGCTGAAGCACCATCAGTAATTTGTGATGAGTTTCCGGCAGTTACTTTTCCATCTTCTTTGAACGCAGGCTTTAGCTTTGCGAGTGAGTCAACTGATGAGTCTGGACGAATACCTTCGTCAGCTGTCATTAGCTCACTAGTGAGCTTGCCTTCGTCGTCGCGTAGGTAGATAGGAATGATTTCATTGTCGAAACGACCTTCAGCAGTTGCCTGTGCCGCACGGCGGTGACTTTCTGCAGAGAATGCGTCAAGGTCGGTACGTGAAATGCCCCACTGGTCTGCAATCATTTCTGCACCAATGCCCTGGCCCTGAAGACCACCAACTGGTTCGTAGCGGTCTCGAACAGTGGTTCCAAATGGGAAGCCTGAGTCTTTACCAATTGAAGATCCCATGGCAACGCGGCTCATTGCTTCAACACCAGCAGCGACAACAATGTCGTAAGCACCAGACATAACGCCCTGTGCAGCGAAGTGAAGTGCTTGCTGTGAAGATCCGCACTGGCGGTCAATTGTTGTTGCAGGAACTGATTCAGGCCATCCTGCTGCGAGTACTAGGTTGCGACCAACGTTGAATGCTTGTTCACCAACTTGGCTCACGCATCCAACAATTACGTCATCAATCAGCGCAGGATCGAGATTGTTACGGCTGGCGATTGCCTTTAGTGCCTCGGCACCAAGATCTACTGCGTGCCAGTTCTTAAGTTTTCCATTACGTCTTCCGCCTGGTGTGCGGATGGCATCAACGATTACTGCTGTTTGCATTTTTTCCCCTTAAAGGTGGCTCGAAACTACATTTGGCATCCTAGACCCAAGTGCGAACTAACGTCGCAAGCATGACTGTTGCAAGAAAAGACATGGATAGATGGCTCGGAAACGGTGGCATGGAGATCATTGGGGCAATTGGCGGCTCCTTTGAAAGCTACGGCGTTGACGGGGAAGACCTCGGATGGGCGACAGGTGTTTTCACCCCCACACAGCTCGCTTGCAACCCACACGGTGCAGTACAGGCCGGCGTTCACTCAGTGCTACTCGACGCCGCAATGAACTTTGCCATAAACGCAGCTCTTAGTGGCAAGGACCGCACTCAAGCAACGATTGAAATGTCTACAGAGCTGATGCGTCCTGCAATGTTGTCTGAGAACTACACAATGCGCGGCGAGATTGTTCGCTTAACTCGACAAATCGCGTACGCCGAAGCAACTATTTCAAATGCTGAAGGAAAACTTGTAAGCAGATCTACCGGAACGTTTTTAATTCACCGAGAAGCAAAAGACTAAATATGCACCGCTGGGATCTGTCCAAGTCGCCCAGCCTGGTAGTCATCAAACGCTTGTTGTAATTCTGCGCGAGTATTCATAACAAAGGGACCGTACTTAGCTACTGGTTCACGAATTGGTTGTCCACCAAGAACCAGAACTTCAAGTGCATTGGTTCTTGAATCCTGGGTTTCATTAGCTGACATGACTAGGTAGTCACCATCAATGTGCACCGCCATTTGTCCCATGGCAATTTCATGACGATCTGTTCCAACAGTGCCTTCACCAGCGAGCACGTAGGTGAGTGCGTTGTACTCCTTGTTCCAAGGAAGCGTGATTGTTCCACCCGGCATCAGCGTTACATGAAGAATTGTGATCGGTGTGTAGGTAGACCCAGGACCAGTGTGTTCGCCTAGTGAACCAGCAATTACACGAACAATTGCGTCACCGTTCTCATTGGTGAGAAGTGAAACATCGTTAGCGCCAATGTCTTGGTAGCGAGGATTGGCCATCTTTAACTTCGCTGGAAGATTTACCCAGAGCTGCACACCATGAAAGAGTCCACCAGAGTCAATGAGCTCATCTGGTGGTCGCTCAATGTGCAAGATTCCTGCACCTGCGGTCATCCACTGCGTTGCACCGTTCGCGATAATTCCACCACCACCAATTGAGTCTTGGTGAAGAAATGTTCCCTCCATCATGTAAGTAACAGTCTCAAAACCACGGTGTGGGTGCCACGGAGTTCCCTTAGGTTCTCCCGGACCGTAATCAATTTCACCCATTTGATCCATGTGAACAAAGGGATCTAGATCAGCGTCAGAAATACCAGCAAACGCGCGACGAACAGGAAAGCCTTCACCCTCTAGACCACGTGGGGCAGTGGTGATTGATTTCACGCGACGTGGTTGGTCGCCAACACTTGGTGAAGTGACCTTTGGAAGCTCGAGTGGGTTGTCTACTGAAATTGCTGGCATAAAGACAGGCTAATGGCCAGTCAACTACTGAGGAGCAACGATGTTTTCTAAGAACTTTGTTGGATCAACGGAAACAAAGATTCCCTTCGCTTCAGCACAGATGGTGTCACCATCACGTACTTCACACGTAATAAAAAGTTTTCTACGATCAACGTGGTCTAGCCAGGCCTTGGCAACTATTGGCCTGAAAATTGGCGTTGGAGCACGGTAGGCAACATCAAGTTGCACTGTGAACGCCACTACTCCCTGGATGCTCATGACGAGCCCCATGGTTTCATCAATAAGTGCTGCAACCATTCCACCGTGAGCTCTACCCGGGGCACCTTCGAAGGCTTTTTCCAGCGTTGCTTCAATAAAGGCAACTTCGCCTTCTCGCCAGAGCTTTGCATTGATGCCCATTGGGTTCGAGTCGCCAGAAACTACGGAGTCGGCAAAGAGCTGATGTTTTTCATCACGACCATCATTGGGTACCGTCATCTTGTAGTCATCAAGAGCGCCACTGTGAACTTCTCGAACACGATTCGGAGTTTCTTTCAGTTCTTCGTGCAACTCTTTTGCGTGTTTAGCAATTTTGGTGAGTTGATCTTCGCTTAGTTCACTTAGTAAAAACTCATGACCTAGTTCTCGAAGCGCTCCTGCGGCTTCGGCGCGTAGCTTTTCTATTGACACTATTTACCTACGTAGTACTTGTCGCCTACAGAGAGTGCGCGGTCTAGTCGTGCAAGGCCTTCACGTGCTTCATCAGCAGTGATTATGCACGGTGGAACAACATGGAGTCGGTGGAAATTAGCGAAAATGAGGAGTCCTTCGCTGCGACACGCAGCGATTAACTCATTCATGGCGGGTGAGCTTGCACCATAGGGGGCAAGTGGTTCCTTGGTGTCGCGGTCGCTCACGAGGTCAAGTGCAAAGAACACACCAAGACCACGAACTTCACCAATGATCTTGTGCTTCTTCGCGAGCTCTACGAGTCCGGGGCGAAGAATCTCGTCACCAATCTTCTTTGCGTTCTCAACAATGCCTTCTTCTTGCATGGTTTCAATTGCAGCGACTGCTGATGCGCAGGCGAGTGGGTGACCGGAGTAGGTGAGACCACCGGGGTAGACGCGATCATTAAATGTTGCGCTGATTGCTTCATTAATTACAACACCACCAAGTGGGAGGTAACCAGAGTTAACACCCTTGGCGAAAGCGACGAGGTCAGGCTTTATGCCTTGACCTAAGTAACTGAACCATTCACCAGTACGACCAAAGCCGCACATCACTTCGTCAGCGATGTAAACAATTCCGTACTTGTCACAGATTGCTCGTACCCCAGCTAAGAAGCCAGCTGGCGGAACCATAATTCCCGCGGTGCCCGGAATTGTTTCAAGAATGATTGCGGCGAATGCAGTTGGTCCTTCGAAAATAATTGTGTTCTCGAGGTTGGCAAGTGCACGCTCGCACTCTTCTTGTTCGGTTGTTGCGTTGAACATTGAGCGGTAAAGGAATGGTCCAAAGAAGTGAACAACTCCAGAAGATCCATTGTCGTTCGCCCAGCGACGTGGGTCACCAGTCAAGTTGATTGATGTTGAAGTTGCGCCGTGGTAACTGCGGTACTGCGCAAGTACTTTGTGTCGACCAGTGTGAAGACGTGCCATACGCACTGCGTGCTCTACTGCTTCAGTTCCGCCATTTGTAAAAAATACTTTTGCGGCACCGTCGAAGGAGTGGTCGAGAATTAGTTCTGCCGCGCGGTAGCGAGATTCGTAACCGTGCTGCGGTGCGATCGTTGCGAGTTTTGCAGCCTGATCTTGAATTGCTTTGATGACCTTGGGGTGTTGGTGACCAATGTTGGTATTAACAAGTTGTGAAGAGAAGTCCATGTAGGTCTTGCCAGCTTCATCGGTAACGTACACGCCTTCAGCGCTCTTGACCATTAATGGATTTATCGTTGCCTGAGCGGACCAGGAGTGAAATACGGAGGCTTTTTCGCGTTCGATGCTGCTGAGTGATTCACGGTCGGTCGCCATACTTATTCCTTTGGTTATCTACGTAAACGCTAACGCATTCACCCAAAGTTCGGGCTCTGCAGTGGTGGGGCTAGTAAGAATCGAACTTACGACCTCGTCATTATCAGTGACGCGCTCTAACCGACTGAGCTATAGCCCCGCAGGGGTACCAATCTACACCAGACCACAAGGGGCTTTAGAAGCGCGTGGGGTCAAAGAGTTTTGATGCAATTGACTGACTGGCGGTTGCGAGCAGCGTCCCTTTTTCGCTCCACAAGAACGCAGTTCCTTGCGCGAAGCCCCCGCTCAGTGCATACATGTGCATTTCACAAAGAACCCACTCAGTGGGCTCAAGAGTTGCAATGCGAATCGTGTTATCAAGGCTGCGACCCATGGTGTACTGGCCAAGCGGTTGGCTGACACCGCCAGCAAGGTAGTCACCAAAAATTGCGAGCGTTGCTGCTGATGGCTCAAGGTGCCCTGGAACTCGAGACCAAAACGCAGAGACTGGAGACCCAGGTGATCCGTCCATGTCTTCGTACCTGCGTCCGAGCGCAATGCGTGTTTCAACGTGGTCGAAAATTGAATTATCAAACCGCTCGGGCATAATTCGCGGCCGTGACTCTTCGGGAGAAGAAACATCAATCATGTTGAGCCACGGGGTTTCTGAACTAAGCGTTCCGGTTCCGAGTGCAGCGTTAACAGTCAGAATTTCGCGGTCTTCGACAAAAGCAGTAGCGCGAGCCTGCGTCACATGACCACCCGCAACAACAAGGTTTGTCTTTACGCTGACTGTTGACCCGAGTGGGGCATAGGAAAGATACTGCGCAGTCGCCCAAACCGTAGGTCGACCACTCGCGCCTTCAAGTGCCACCAAGCTCGATGCAAGTCCACATCCACCAAACATAAATTTCCCAGGTGTCATGATTCGCTCAGTAACTTCAAAGGTCCACGTGTTCTCGTCAGTTTGGGTCATACCCAGAAAAGTCTTTGCATCCATGACTTACGACGCTACCTGATGTGTTGGAAAATAAAGCCACACGGGACTATCCCAAATTTTTTAAAAAGAGCGAGCAAACTTAACGGGTGATTCCTTCCCAATTCATCTACCTCGCAATGGGGCTATCGCTGTACGGAATGTATGGCTACACCCGCGATACGTGGCGCGGAGAAACTGCACCGAACAGAGTGACGTGGGGGCTATGGGGATTTCTTGGACTAGTTTCATTTGGCGTTGAGCTGCAACAACACGTTGGTATTGCTGCCTACATGACACTCATTCTTGGAATTATCCCGTTTGTTGTAATTTCTGCTTCCTTTCATAATAAAAAAAGCGTTTGGCAAATCGGAACATTCGATTTCGTCTGCGGCGCTGCATCACTAGTTGGTTTGGGATTCTGGGTATTTATCAATCAGCCAACGGTTGCGCTGGTCTCATTTTGTATTGCAGATCACATTGCAGCACTACCAACAGTTCGTAAATCTTGGATTGCACCAGAAACCGAATCGCCACAAGCCTTTTTAATGGGTGTTGTTAACTGCCTAATTACGATTTTGACCTTGGACCAAATCACGACTGCCGGCGCACTGTTTCCAGGAGTGATTGTGTACACGGACCTTCTTATCTGGGTTTTGCTCATTACGAACATGGGACCACGCGTGCGAAGTCGACGCGCAAAACAAGTGGCGTAAGAGCCGTTATCGTTGCGTGATGGCAACATTGCTGCCCTTTCAATGGCACATAGAAGAGTTTCTTTTTATAGGGGCGTGCTGGGCAACGCACCGTAGCTTTGTAGCTAATGAACATCAGCGAAGACTTTGTTCATGGGCACTGATTTCGTTACTTGTAGTTGTTGTCTGGCCAATTGGCGATATTGCAGCATCGGTGTCATTGACCGTTGCAACAGTGCAGCGCCTAGTCATCATGCTGCTCGTTGCGCCATTGCTGCTTCGAAGTGTTCCCATACAAATTTTCTCTCGACTGACGCGTCCAAAGGCTGTTGACTTTGTCGCAACAAAAGTTGCACACCCTGGGCTCGCACTCTTTCTGGTAACAGTGCTTGGAACATTGACACTTTCAACGCCACTTGTTGACTGGGGTGCAAGCTCGACGCTTGGTAGAAACATTGTGCTGCTCACAACGTTGTTGAGTGGATTCCTGCTCTGGATTCCGAGCCTCGCAATAATTCCTGGAGCGCGCCGCCTCTCGCCAGCAGGAAGGGCAGGTTTTATTTTTGTTTCTTCCCTAGTTGTTACGAGCCTTTCTTTTGTTTGGATTTTTTCTGTTCATTCTCTCTACCCTGGTCTTCATAATCAGCAAGAACTTCTAAACATGACCCCAATATTCGATCAGCAGTTAGCTGGGTTCGTTGCCAAGTTGGGGTGCTACTTACCAATGTGGGTCGTGGCGTTTCGAATCTTTTTTCACGCAGAAGATGAAGGAATTCCAGTGGAAGAATCACCACTGCAATGGGCAGATGTGGAGCGCAAAATGCTGCGGATTGACCGTCAGCGCGAGCGTGCAATTAGGCGTCATCAGCCCGACTAGTCAGAGATTTGCTAGGATGAGATTCCCCTAGGGGATGTAGCTCAGTTGGTAGAGCGCGGGCTTTGCAAGCCTGAGGTCGTGGGTTCGATCCCCATCGTCTCCACCAAAAGGTGCCTGAAGTTGTCGGGCACTATGCGGTGGTTATTTTTTTGGAATAAGCGGCTCACGGTCATGAGCACTTTGGCGTAGATGAAATTGCGTGACACCAATCGCTAACGAAACTGCACCAAGTATGTGTAGTTCCACCAAAACAACTGGAACGTGTAGCACGTACTGTGTTGCACCAATAAGTCCCTGCAACAAGGAAATGATTACCAAACGCCTAACACCAAGTTGCAAAGCTTCAGGCGCTGAAGTTTTCCAAATGCTTATGAGTAGTCCAACAACAAGCCCTACGAATAGAAGTGCGGCGAGTGAGTGAACCCACGCTGCATTTTGAAACGCAAAGGGCAGGCGACGAGCGCGCATTTGACCCTGGAACGAACCAGCGTGTGGACCAGATCCTGTGGTGACAGTTCCTGTTACGAGTAGAACAGCAAATGGAATCCACAAAAGGCGTGCAATGCGCAAGAACTGCGGACTTCGAACATCACTGCGAGCGTTCGGGCCGTAAACATATTTTGATCGGTGATAGAAAATCGCGCCGACGATAACCATGGCGATTGAAAGCAGCATGTGAATTGACACAAGCCACGGGTTTAGTTTTGTGTAGACCACAAACGCACCTAGAACAGCGTCCGCAAAAATCCCAAGTATGAGAAGTCCCGAAAGAACAATTAGGTCACGTCTGCGGGGTGATCTAAGAAAAGCTGCAATGAAAACAACCGTTGTAACAACAATGAGTGCACCGGTAATCATCCGGTTGGTGTATTCAATGAATGGGTGAATGTTCCAGGAACCAGCAATCTTCCCGTGAAAGCAAGTGGGCCAGTCTGGGCATCCGAGTCCTGAGCCGGTAAGGCGAACTGCACCACCACTCAGCACAATAAGGATCATCGAAAGAAATGTGGTGAAAGCCATCCAGCGAAAGACTGGGACAGAGACGGTTATACGAGGTCTAGACACGTGCCCAGCCTAGGGGTATTACTTGACTCGTAGAATGGCACCCATGACAACAACCGCCCAAAAGCACACCGCTGGTGAAGTTATTAAGGGCTACGTCGCACTCACAAAGCCAAGAATTATTGAGTTGCTACTTGTCACAACTATTCCAACCATGGTCGTTGCTGCAAACGGAATACCGGGAATTTGGCTCATGATCACAACACTCATTGGTGGCACCCTCGCTGCTGGTGGTGCGAACACATTCAACATGGTTTATGACCGTGACATTGACGCAATCATGGAGCGCACCAAGAAGCGCCCACTCGTTACCGGTGTCATGACACCTAGGGCCGCAACAATATTTGCTTGCATTCTTGAACTACTTTCCTTTGGCTTACTGGCGTGGCGCGTGAACTATCTTTCTGCGTGGCTCGCCATGGGAGCTACAGCTTTTTATGTTTTCATCTACACAATTTGGTTGAAGCGCAGGTCAAAGCAGAATATTGTTATTGGTGGCGCTGCAGGCGCGGTTCCGGTGCTCATTGGTTGGGCTGCGGTACAGAACAATGTGACGTGGACACCAATTCTTCTCTTTGTTGTCATCTTCATTTGGACTCCGCCGCACTTTTGGGCACTCGCAGTTCGCTACCGTGATGACTACGCAGCAGCGAATGTTCCAATGATGCCGGTTGTTGCATCACTGCGTCGAACAACGCTAGAGATTTTGGTGTATTCAGTAATTATGTGGGCACTAACAATGTTGGTTGGCCCCGCTGCACACCTTGGATGGGTGTACGCACTTTCTGCCACGTTGCTCGGTGGAATGTTCACGTTCTATGCGTTCAAATTGTTCTTGCATGCTCGTGAAGACAAGGCTGATGTAAATGAAGCCATGCGACTCTTTCACTTTTCAATCACGTACCTCACGGGTCTATTCGTAATGATGGCTGTAGATGTCCTCGTCCGAAACCACTAAACCCCAGCGAGGTCATCCCTCGCCAATGATGTTTGTTTCAATTGGTATTGGACTGGTCCTTGCAATTGTTTTGATTGCCGTTGTTTCGCACTTCACGGGTGGCACGGTTCAACAACCATCAGCTCTCACAAACTCACATCAAGTTGGAAAACACGTCAAGGCTTTCACGGAGGCTTCGCTACAAGATGGCCCAGACGTGAGCGCTCCTTGGAAGTCGGGCCACCCAGGGGTTGTGATGTTCTTTGCGAGTTGGTGCACCGTGTGTCGCGAGGAACTTCCAAAGATTGAAAAGTATTTGAGTGCTCACAATCTTGGTTCAACTCAAGTAATTGGGATAGATGCGCTTGATGCAAAAAGCGCTGGTCGCACATTTGTAAAACAAATGGGACTTTCGTACCCGGTTGCTTATGACCCAGATGGCAAAGTAACAACGAATGAATTTGGAATTTCGAATCTGCCTGAAACCATGTTCATTGACAAATCCGGTGTCATCAAGGGTGTTTACCTGGGTGCAATTCCTGTGAGTGAATTCTCTAAGGGACTCGCACTACTTAATTAGTCAAAGCGGAATGTTCGCATTGCTAGCAGTGGTGCCAGTAGTGCCCAAAGCGCAACGCTGATCCAGTCGCCAATAGTTGGCTGAAGCCCAAGGCCCAAAACGCGGTGAAGACCTTCGGCGAGCGCGCCCGATGGTGTGGCCACAACAATGTGCTGGATGATTTGGGGCAGGGAGTCAATTGGCACCACGATTCCAGAAACCAGCAAGAGGATCAAATAAAGACCATTGCTCGCCGCAAGATTTACTTCTGCCTTAAGTCGTCCCGCAAGAAGTAGTCCTATGCCAGCAAACCCACCTGAGCCAAGAATCATCAGTGCCGCTGCTTCGAGCCCACCGCTAAAACCACCGCGCGGATGCCACTTGAGAAGTAGAGCAACAAGAGAAAGTACAGCTACTTGTATAACTTCGGTGACGAGAACGCCAGCAATCTTTGCTCCAATAAGCCTGCGTGTACCCAGCGGCGTTACGTGAAGTCGACGCAACACTCCATACGAGCGCTCAAAGCCGGTGCTGATTGAGAGTGCAACGAGCGATGTCGACATTATGCAAAGCGCGAGAACACCAGGAGCAATGAAGTCAACACGGTGTGGGGTTGGCGATGTGGTGACTTTAGAGACCGAGAAGAAGACCAGTAGAAGTACTGGAATACCAATGGTGAGCAGCAGTGTTTCACCACGGCGAAGGGTCATTTCAATTTCTGCACGGGTTTGCGCCCACCAAGGCTTCATGAGCGAACCTCTGAATTTTCGTTTCCAATTAGTTCTAGATAACGCTCTTCGAGTGAGGCACGTGTGCGAAGTGATGTCATTGAAACATTGACACTGTTTAAGTAAGAGGTCACCAATGAAATCTTTTCCGGTGATGATGCTGTGTCGCAGCGAAGCTGCAGTGGTCCATCGAGTGTCACGACGCACGAAAGAACTGCGCTTAATGCAGATGGATCAATAGGGCTCGACACTTCCAAAATCATTTCTGGCGAGCCACTTAGTTCATCGAGTGTTCCCTGCACAACTATGTGACCGCGATTCATTACAACAACCCTGTCCGCAACACGCTCTGCTTCGCTGAGTTCGTGAGTCGTAATGAGCAGTGCGCAACCTCGATCGCGTTCATTTTTAATCAAGTCTCTAATGACTTGTCGACCTTCAGGGTCAACTGCAGTGGTTGGTTCGTCAAGTAGCAATGCTTTAGGTCGACCAAGAAGTGCGAGCGCGAGAAGTGTCCGCTGCTGTTCTCCGCCACTAAGTCTCCTCCACGGCGTTTTTTCGCAACGACGTAAGTCAAGAAGATCAAGGAGCTCGTTCACATCACGAGGAGCTTGGTAGTAGCTCGAGGTGAGTCGAAGAACTTGGACCGGTGACATTGGAAACCACACACCACCACGTTGTAAAAGAGCACCCGTTCGAAGAACAACTTCTTGGTGATCACGTACCGGGTCAAGGCCGTGAACGCGAGCGTTGCCTGATGTTGGTGACCTAAAACCCAGCAGCGTCTCTACGGCAGTTGTCTTGCCGGCCCCATTTGGACCAAGTAGTGAAACGACCTCACCGTAGCCAACGTGAAAATCAACGCCGTCTACGGCGCGCAGTTCACCGTAGGCAACTGCGAGATTTTGGGCTTCAATGGCGTAACTCATGTACTTTGAAACTAACCGCTCGAAACACTCCTCGTGGCAAGTATCGGTAGGCTTGTATTCATGATTGATCTTGTACAACTACGCCGAGAGCCAGATTTTGTTAAGGAAGCGCTATCTCGCCGTGGAATTTCGACGTCAACAATGGACGAAATTATTGCCCTCGACGTTGAGCACCGTCGCCTCTTGCAAGAAGCTGAGCGTCTCCGTGCTGAAGTAAAAGACCTATCTCGCCAAGTTGGAGAAGCGCGTCGAAACAAGGACACCGCTACTGCTGAAACCCTTACTGAAAAAAGTCGATCAGTTGGGGAGCAAGAAAGCACAGCGAGCGCCAAGACTGATGAAGTTGGCGCGGATCTTCGCAGTCGACTCCTCCTTATTCCAAACCTTCCTTCACCAGAAGTTCCAATTGGTAAAGACGAAACCGAAAACGTAGAACTTCGTCGCTGGTGGCCGGGGATGGAAGAAGGAAAGCCCGAGCCGGTCTATGCCGAGTATCAACGAAAGCCTCACTGGGAAATTGGTCTAGAGCTGGGACTGCTCGACATGGAGTCAGGCGCAAAGATTGCCGGATCAATGTTTCCTTTGTACCGAGGATTTGGTTCCCGACTTCTTCGCGCACTCGGTTTCTACGCACTTGATCAGCACATGGGTGACTACGAAGAACTTCGACCACCGAGCTTTGCGTTAACTGAAACAATGATGTCAACAGGTCACCTTCCTAAATCACAAGACGACATGTACGCCATTGAGCGTGACGACCTCTGGGCGATTCCAACTTCTGAAGTGCCACTTACATCAATGCTTCGTGATCAAATCCTTGATCCAAAAACATTGCCAATTCGCTACACCGCACAAACCGCGTGCTTTCGACGCGAAGCTGGATCTGCTGGAAAAGACACCAGAGGACTACTTCGTGTTCACGAATTCGACAAGGTTGAGTTGTTCGCATACTGCCTTCCTGAACAAGCAGAAGCCGCACACGCTGACATCTTGGCTCGCGCCGAAGCAATGCTGCAGGCATTTGGACTCAGCTACCGCGTACTGAACTTGTGCACCGGAGACCTTGGAACTTCTTCAGCGAAGACAATCGACCTTGAGGTATTTAGCCCAGGCGTTGATCGCTACCTAGAGGTTTCATCGGTGAGCTGGTTTAGAGACTTCCAAGCTCGTCGTGCAAACGTTCGCTACCGCACTGAAGATGGCTCAACGGCCCTGGTGCACACGGTAAATGGCTCGGCACTGGCCTGGGCGCGGATTTGGGCGGCACTCGTAGAAACAGGGCGTCAAGCCGATGGATCGATTGTTCTGCCAGATGTTCTTGCGCCATACCTCGGCGGCAAAACAGTTATTCCGGCTTAGTTAACTCGAACCGGTAGCCAACACCACGAATAGTGGTGATGTGACTTGGATTCTTTGGATCGAACTCGATCAATGTACGAAGGCGCTTGATGTGCACGTCGAGTGTCTTGGTGTCACCAACATAGTCATCACCCCATACGCGGTCGATAAGAACCTCACGGGTCATAACACGGCCGGGATTTTCAAGAAGATTTCGTAGTAACGCAAATTCTTTTTTACGAAGCTTGATTTCTTCACCACTCACGTAACACCTACGTGAGTCAATGTCGAGAAGAATTGGACCAAACTCCATAATTTCTGTACTTGGTTCTTCAGATGGTGTGTATGTTTCGCGACGGCGAAGTACTGCACGAATTCGAGCCACTAGTTCACGTAAGCGGTATGGCTTAGTGACGTAGTCGTCTGCACCAAGCTCCAACATCAAGACCATGTCAACTTCTTCGCTCTTGGCGCTCACGATGATGATTGGAATGTCGCTCTTGGCTCGGATTGTTCTGCAAACATCAAGGCCTGAAACTTTTGGCAGCATCAAGTCAAGAAGAATCGCATCAAACTTGCCCTCTTCGAGTTTGTCGAGTGCTTCTTGACCGTCACGAGCAATCGTGACTTTAAAGCCTTCGCGGTCGAGTCCAATTTCGAGTGCGTCAATGAATGACTCTTCGTCTTCAACAACCAGGAGGTGGATTTTCTTCTCTTCTTTATTTTTTGACATTATTGGTTCATTGGAAGGTCAAGCGAGAACGTTGATCCTTCTCCTTCAGTTGAAGTTACGAGAACATTTCCACCGTGATTTTGTGCCACGTGTCGAACAATACTTAGACCAAGACCCGTTCCACCAGTTTGACGGGCACGGCCCGGGTCAACTCGGTAGAAACGTTCGAAAATACGTTCGAGATCTTTTTCAGGGATTCCAACTCCCTGGTCTTTAATGGTGATGCGAATAAGTGGGCTCACATTCTCGCCAAACTCATTTGTTGATTCCTCAACTCGAGCTGTTTTGATTGAAACCTTGCCTTTTGCTGGGGAATAGACAATTGCATTTTCAAGCAGTGCGTGCATGGCTGAAACTAATTGACGTCGGTCACCGACAACGACAAAGTTAGTTTCTGGTTCTTTGAACTCAACGGTCACGTCTTGCTGCTCTGCTGCAGTCCTAATGCGCTCAATAGCGTCAGCTACAAAGAGCGATACCGAAATTGGCTCACGAGTAGGTGAGCCTTCACTTTCAATTCTTGAAAGATCAAGGAGGTCTTCAATGATGCGATTAACTCGAAATGCTTCAGAGTTAATCCGGTCCGCAAGTCGCGCAGCAACGTTTGGATCTTTTTCAAATTGCAATGTCTCTGCGAGAAGACCAAGGGCACCCATTGGTGTTTTTAATTCATGTGAAACGTTGGCAATAAAGTCACGACGAATGTCTTCTAGGCGACGTCGTTCCGAAACATCTTCAATGGCGGCGATTACTCCGAGTGGTCGACGACCGTCGTCAATAACAGTTGCTCGAATACTCAGCGTGCGACGTGGTGGACCATAAATTTCAATTGATCGTTCCGCAATACCATTAGCCCAACCTTCACTGAGCACTTCAGTAACAGCTTGTGCACCAAGTGCATCACCGTACTTGCTCTCCATGAGAGCTTCTGCCTGTGAGTTTCTGAAAATAACATTCCCAGCTTCGTCGCAAAGAACGAGTCCAAGTTGCAGTGCATCAAGTGATCGTCGAAGTCGTACAGTCTCTGCTGCGGATTCGCTCACTGCTGTAGTTGCAACCCCAGTTACTTCTTCAAGAAACGTTATTGCCGTCTCAACCTTGCCGTCTGAAATATCTGCTTCAGAGCCAAGTCGTGAGCCGAGGGCGTTAAGGCGCTGCGCAATGGCTCGGTGTCCACGGCGACGATTCCACATAACACCGATAAAGAGTCCAAGTACGAGCACTCCAAAGGCGGCTGCGTAAACAGCAAAGGATGGCCATTTAGAGATCAGGTTATGAGTCAGGGCGATAAGCACGTGTCCATTCTCGCAGATGTATTCAGTAATTGTGAACCAGCGACAGTTGTGTAGCAACCAACAGAAAGTCAGATATTTATGCTCTTCGCCGCCGTTACTCTCACCCCATCAACAACGGCACTCCCAGGGGGTGCCGTATTACAGCAAATTGCCAATGGAATCGCGTCCTGGTCCCTAATTGCCTGCCTCATCGCGCTAGTTCTTGGTGCTGGAGTGTGGGCAGTTGGGTCACATTTTCAGAATTCAAGCCAGTCAATGGCTGGGCGCAGAGCAGTGGTAACGGCAATCGGAGCCGCAATCCTCATTGGTGCAGCTCCTGAGCTCATTAACTTTTTCTTTTCAACTGGACTCAGCGTTAAATAATGGGCAGTGTTCTGTGCTTTGTTTCAATTACAAGTTGTGCAGCAAAGAACGTAGCCAAGGCAACACTCGGTGACGTATTTGATGCGCTCACTGCTTGGGTGTTGTCGAGCGTTGAGTGGTTCATTAATGGCGTAGGAGGGGTTCTCACTAGTGCGAGTGAACCAGCAACCGTGGTTCGCTCAGCAGCACCTGAATTCAAAACACTCGTAACAGTGGCCCCACTGCTGATGTTGATAGGTCTACTCGTAGGAACACTTGAAGCACTGCGACACGGAGAGAGTTCGCAGTTGTGGCGTTTATATCTCGGTGTAGCGCCTGCGTGCGTGTTTGCAATTGTTGTAGCGCTACCAGGTGCTCGTTTACTGCTCGAAGCAGTTGATCAACTTTCTGTCATTGCATCTGGCCCGCTTGATAAACATCTCGCATCACTAATTACAGCGTTTAACGGAACGTCAACTGCTCCAGGTGTAGGCATTTTTATTCTTTCGTCCAGCATTGTTATTGGGTCATTCTTTCTTTGGTGTGAGTTGATTCTTCGCACAGTGGCACTCTCATTTCTTCTTGTAATGGTGCCAATCATTGTGCCGCTTTGTACGCTTCCGGCACTTCGAAGACTTGGCTGGCGATTACTAGAAACGTTTGGCGCCATCGCACTCAGCAAGGTATTTATTGTCATTGCTTTAACACTTGGGCTCAATGAGCTCCAAGGGAACTCTGTCTCGCAAATAATTACTGGTGCAGTAACAATCGCCCTCGCTGCCTTTACGCCGTTTGTGCTACTTCGAATAATTCCTTTCATTGAGAATGCTGCATTTCATAATCTTCAGGGAACGCGACAGTTAATGAAACAAGGTGTTCAACTTGCCATGCGGCCAGTCCTTGTGGCACAAGAAATGATGTCAACGGGCAACATGGAGTTTTCTGAGCCCATCAGAACTGAAGATCTGGGCTTTCCAATGTCACATTCAACTGGTGATTTTCCTATGCCACCACGAAGTGACTATGAACCACTAGAGGAAAAGAGCTCTCGCGATGAGTGAAATTCTTCAAATTGGAAATAGTGATGCTGCGTCTCGATGGATTGGCATTCGAAAACACCAGGCCGTTCTTTTGTTGCTTGGTGTTCTGGTAACTGGCGATTGGTGTCTTAGGCCAAACGCCACAGTTATAGAACTTTGTGTGGGTCTGTTCTTGCTCGCCTGTTCTCCCCAGTCATCAGATGGGTTGACCAACGGTGAGTGGCTATTTCTTGCTGCAATGTATCTACTGCGCACCAAGTGGAGTCGTGTGCAGTTCTCATCTAACAAAAACATCATTGAACTAGTGACAAGTGGTCGGGTTACATTTTCTGGATATTCACTTATCCACCGGGGCAGACTTGATTTGTCAGGTGGTGATGGGGCGTTGACGAATCAACTGAAAGCGATCACCAGCTCCCTCGCTCTTAGTGGGGTGACGAGTCATGTATCTCTGCACATTCTTTGCGGAGAAGAAGAAAACCAGACTCTGCTCTGTGTCCCTGCAGACACATTTATTCCACCGGACTGGAAAGCCAGTCCTGAGTTAGCTGCACTACTGATTGGGTCGTTGGAGCCAGTTGATGTTCTAGAGCGCTGGGGATACACGCGAACAAACGATTCACTAGTTCGTATTCTTCGACTTAGTGACTTCTCACAAGCATCAACAAACAATGCATTGCTTGAACGTCTACAAACAACTGGCCAGCCACTTGATCTTTCTATTCACTACGACGTACTCCCTATAGAAAAATCTCAAAAGATTGCGGCGCGTGCAGTGCACCGAATAAGTAGCGACAGCGCCGTGACTCACGAAGCTGGATTTAGGCGTACGGCGCAGTCTGATCGCGCCTTTAAGAGAATGAGGCAGAGAGAAATTCTTGTTGCACAAGGTCTGCCACTTCTTAGATGTGCTGTGTACATAAGTATTAGTGCTCCGAATCAGCGCGAACTACTAAAGCGGTCCAGAGAGGTCATTTCAATTGCTCAAGATACTGGCCTTAGGTGTCAAAAAGGTTTTGCAAGACAGGCTGCGTGGTTTCGTTTTCAACTTCCGGGGGGTGCAGGATGGTGAGACGTGCCTGGACGCACTGGGCAACATCGCAGGATCTGCACAGTTTGCGCGCACCGGGATACGACGCAGGCACAGGACTAGATGGTCGACCACTAGGGAGCTGTGCTCGTGGTAAAGATTTTGTTTTCGATCCGTTTGATGCATACAACGCATCACTAGTGACGAACCCAAATGTAATTATTTCGGGATCAATTGGTTCAGGGAAAAGTACCGTCACAAAAATGATGCTTGATCGTGCACTGGAGCGTGGAAGAAAAGTTGTTGTTGTTGACCCCAAGGGTGAGTATTCAGAACTTGGCAAAAAGTATGGAGTAGAAGCCATTTCGCTCGGTGCAGATGGCTGGTGTAATCCGTTCTCCAATGATGAAGCAGAGACGAAGGAACTGCTCAGGGCAATTCTTGCGAGCGCACAGGGAAGTTCTTTAAGCGCTGAACTCCACTATGTGATTGATGAGACATACCTTGCACTAATTCATCCAAGACCACAGCGGGTTTTCTTCTCGATGTTCTGTCTTGTTGAGAAATACTTAAGCGCCACGACACAATCTGCTCATAGGTCGCTCGCGTTACTGCTGCACCGTTTTGTTTTCGGCGATCTTGCAGGGCTCTTTGATGGATCACTACCACCACTCATATTTGAAGGCCAGCTAGTGATTCTTGACCTTTCAAAACAGTGGTCTGCTAACTCACTTTCTGTTGCAGCGCTGAGTGCCGTTGCTGCCGCACAGCAGATTGTTGCTACCCAGGGTGAATTTGGATACCTCGTTATTGACGAGGCGTGGGCACTACTTGCAGACGAGCACGCACTTAGGTGGCTGCAAGGTTCTTGGAAACTTGCTCGTTCGCGCGGACTTAGCCATGTATTAGTTCTTCACCGCTGGAGTGATGTTGCGACAGCAGGCGATCAGGGCACCGCACAAAGAGAAAGGGCGCTGGGGCTACTTCGCGAATGTGAAGCTGCGTTCTTATTTCGCCAACCACCCGATGAAGCAAAAGAGATGGGCATTGCGCTTAATCTCCATGGAAATGAAGAGCGCGTACTTGTAGAACTGTCTAAGGGAACAATGATTGCGAGATATGGTCGGCATCGTTCAATCGTGAAAGTGCGCCCAGATAGTCGTGACAACGCGTTTATTGATACCGATAAAGCTATGAGGGAAATTAGTTCTACGATTCGGTAATGCAGAAAGAAATCGCTAATGACATGGTTCTGGCCGTTGACATTGGCGCGACGTCAATCAAGTTCTGCTTCGTTGATTTTCTCGGTGAGCTTGTTGGAACACCCAAGCGTCGCTTAACCCCATATCCCTGTGGCCCGGAACACCTTGTTGAAGTGATCGCGACACGAATTAATTTGAGCGATATCGCAATGGTGGGCGTGGGCTTCCCGGGTGAGTTCCGTGATGGTCATGTGGTGCATCCAGGGAATCTTTCCAGGGAGCATGGTGCGGGTACACCTATTAATAAGGAAGTACACGATCGCTGGTGTGGCTTTAATTTTGAAGGCATCTTGCGCGAGAAGACAAATAAAGATGTTCGAGTAGTAAATGACGCAACAATGGCGGCGCTTGGTTGTGTTGAAGGAAAGGGCGTCGAGCTCGTTCTTGCACTCGGTACAGGGGTAGGTCTCGCGCTAGTTAAAGATGGTCATCTTGTCCCGGTAAGAGACATTGGCGCTGAAGTTATTTCTGAGAGTCAGACATTTGATGAACTGCTCGGGGAACAAGAAAGAGCACGAGATGCAGATAAATGGCTTACTCAACTAAAAAAATCTGTTGCCACCTTGTCGAAGGAATTTTCAGTGGACACTATTCACTTGGTTGGTGGGAATGCTCGAAGAATTTCGCCAAGTTCGTTCAAACACGTACAAAGCAGAATTGTGATTACGGGCAATAACGCACCACTTCGTGGTGCACCAAAACTTTTTTACAGTTGAGCGAGATCTACTGCTGAGGCTGCAAGCACTGTTGCGAATGGTCTAACCGCACGGTCATCAACAGCAAACTGTGGACTGTGGTGCATTCCGCTTGAACCATCTTCGAGAGCGCCCCCAATGAACATGAAACTTCCAGGGATTCGATTAAGAAATTCAGAGAAGTCTTCACTTCCAGAAGTCGGTGGCAAAACGAGCGCATTATTTTTTCCGAGGAGTTCTTTACCGATTTCGAGAACTCGATTAGCGATTTCTGGAACGTTGTCGACACGTCGGGTGAACTTGTCATTCGTAAGCGTGCACTTCACCTGAAACTCTTCTTCAATCTCGCGAAGAATTTGAGAGAAACGCTGTAGGGCTTCTGCCTCTTGCTCCTCGGTGAATGTGCGAAGTGTTCCTGCAAGGTGCGCATGTTGCGGAACAACGTTTTCTGCAGTTCCAGTTCTCAAAATTCCAGCCGAGCACGCGCAGTTCGTACCGTCATATTCCATCCCGGCAGCAATCTCGCCCATGCGAGGAGCGAGTGCACTTATTGCGAGCACCACACTTCCTTCCTTTGTTGGCATTGCTCCGTGGCCGCCTTTGCCGTCGATTTCAACAATGAGTCGACGAGCCTTGGCCATGAGTACGCCTGGGCGAGTGAACATCATGCCTACTGGCATAAGAGAGGTGATGTGTCCACCAACTACAAAGTCTGCCGGATTGTCTTCTAAGAGCCCACCATCAAACATTGACTTCGCGCCTGCAAAACCTTCTTCTCCTGGCTGAAAGACCACGGTGTATTCACCCGGGAGATCTTCTTGACGCTGCGCTAAAACATCAGCAACCCCAAGAATGCTTGCGGTGTGTACATCGTGACCACATGCGTGCATCACGTTCTCGTTCTGCGACTTGTAGGAAAGGTCGTGATCTTCTTGCACAGGAAGACCGTCAATGTCGGCACGAATCATGATGCGCTTTCCTGGCTTGCCACCCTTAAGAGTCGCAACGGCACCAGTTTCAGTTGGTGACTTTTTTACAGTCCATCCGAGCTCACGAAGTCGATTAGTAACAACGTCTGTCGTGCGGTATTCAATCATTGAGAGCTCGGGGTGAGCGTGCAGGTCATGGCGAATGTCAACCATTGCGTCGTATGCGTTGTTTACAAGTTCTGGGAGTGCTTCATTAAAGGGAGTAGCCATACAGGAATGGTACTTAACGGCCGAGGGGCTCGTTAGTCGGGTCGGCTAAGATAGATATCCAGTAACAATGCGGCTGTAGCTCAGCGGATTAGAGCATCGGTCTACGGAACCGAGGGTCGGGGGTTCGAATCCCTCCAGCCGCACCAACTGTGGAATACTTATTTAGGGCAATTCGGCTGTAATCCCATGAAAATGAGGGAAGTTTTTTATGAGAATTGAAAACGACATAAAGCTTGATTTCAAAGATGTCCTTTTCAGACCGAAGCGCAGCACCCTCGTATCTCGTAAACAAATTGATCTCACTCGCGAGTTCACATTTCGTAACAGCAAACAAACATTTTCAAATGTTCCAATCATGGCTGCCAACATGGACGGTGTTGGAACATTCGAAATGGCTGAAGAATTAGCTAAGAGTGGCATATTCACCTGCCTAGTAAAAAACTATTCTGCGAATGAAGTAATCGACTGGATTGAGTCAACAGGGAAAAATCTAAAAGACTCTTGGGCCTTCAGTATTGGTACTGCTCCAGACGATCTAATTAAGTTCAAGTCCATCTATAACGAAGTCGGACAAGAGCACATGAAGTTTGTTTGCATTGATGTTGCAAATGGTTATACCGAAACTTTTGTTGAATTTGTTCGTGATTTTCGCTCTAACCACCCCGAGATTGTCATCATTGCTGGCAACGTTGCAACACGCGAGATGACTGAAGAACTCATTATCAATGGTGCTGACATCGTAAAAGTTGGTATTGGTCCAGGATCGGTGTGCACCACTCGCGTAAAGACTGGTGTTGGCTACCCACAACTCTCAGCAATCATTGAATGTGGTGAAGCTGCACACGAACTTGGTGGACACATCATCGCTGATGGTGGTTGCACGTCACCAGGTGATGTTGCTAAAGCGTTTGGTGCAAACGCAGATTTTGTGATGTTGGGTGGAATGCTCGCAGGTCACGATGAAGGTGGCGGAGAAGTTGTTGACAACAAGTACGTACAGTTCTACGGAATGAGCTCACGAGCTGCAAACGAGAAGCACTTTGGTGGGCTCCGCGAATACCGAGCAGCTGAAGGTCGAGAAGTACTGGTCCCTTACCGTGGCGTTGTTTCACTTACCGTTCAAGACATCCTTGGTGGGATTCGTTCTACATGCACGTATGTTGGTGCTGCTCGTCTCAAGGACCTCAGTAAGTGCACGACATTCATTCGGGTGACCCAGCAGTTCAATAGCGTCTTTGTTGAGTAATTTCGCTCTCAAAATAGGACGTTTGTCACTAATCTAAATTTCTCAAACAGTGTAAGACTCATGAAATGAGTTTTCGCCGTATCAAAGACATCGATAGTCTGCACGCACTCATTGAGGCGACCTTTCTTATCGAATCTGTTACGGACTTAAATGAGCTTGCAGAGTCAATTGTTAAGACTGCAGCCGAGCTTCTCGGTACTCGCTACGGGGCCCTCGGTATTGTTGGTACTGATGGTGTCACTCTTTCCCGGTTTGTTACCTACGGCGTTACCCCTGAGCAAAGAGACTTGCTAGGCAACGATCCAACGGGCCGTGGAATTCTTGGAGAAATAATTCAAGGTGGAACTAGCGTGCGCATTGCTGACATGTCTAAACACGCTGGTGCCGTTGGATTCCCTCCTAATCATCCAGTAATGACAACTTTTCTAGGTGTGCCAATTCGAACATCTGATGGTCAAATTTTTGGTGCAATTTATATATGCGACCGACTAGACAAAGCACTGTTTGATGAAGATGACGAAGACTTGCTCGACGCATTTGGTTTAGCTACTGGTTACGTCATTGACCAGGCAACACTTCGCGCCAGATCTCGTGATTTAGTTCTCAGCGAAGAACGAGAACGTCTCGCTAGAGATTTACACGACTCAGTTGTTCAGAGACTTTTTGGTATTGGGCTCAGTCTTCAAGTTCTACGTCGAAGCGACTTGATCGACAAAGACCTAGACCGAATCACCTCTGCTCTAAAAGAGATTGATGCAGCGATGCTTGAAGTTAGAACAACAATATTTGAAATCGAAAATGATCATTTAAGGTCTGCAGTGCTCAAAACTAGAGTTACCGACTTGGCGAATGAAGTGGAACAGCGACTTGGCGTTCCTGTTGTGCTCAGTATTTCTGATGGTGTTGAATCAAGCACGGATGTCTTCACGTCAGATCAGTTAATTAGCTCTCTTCGAGAAATTCTTTCGAATGTTGTTAGACACTCTCATGCAAGTTTTGTATCAGTTGCCTTGAGTGTAAATACAGAATTTGTTGTGCTTGAGGTAAAAGATGACGGCATTGGATTCACTGGACCAAGTTCTGTAGGACACGGACTTCGCAACTTAGCTACTCGAGCGCGTCAGTGTGGTGGAACATTTAGTGCTTCATCAACACCAGAATCTGGAACAATAATTATTTGGACAACAAAAAAGGTAGAGAAATGATCAGAGTTTTAGTTGTAGATGATCACGAAATTGTTCGTCGTGGACTCGTAGAACTTCTTAATGGCTATGACGGCTTAGAAGTTGTTGTTCAAATTGGATCCATGGCAGAAGGTCTTGCATTCACTGATTTCTCATCAGTTGACGTTGCACTCCTCGATGTTCGACTGGCTGACGGCAACGGAATTGAGCTATGCCGACATTTCCACCAAGAGGCACCGGGGCTTCAGTGCCTCATGCTCACTTCGTACGCTGATGATGACGCGCTTCTTGCGTCCGTGCTCGCCGGCGCTCGAGGGTTTGTTCTTAAAGACATCAACAGTGATGCGCTGGTTTCTGCGATCAGAAGTGTTGCTGCTGGAAATGAACTTATGAGTTCAGATCAAGTGGAGTCGGCACGGCGCAGGCTGCAGCGTGAAACAGCAGAAGATGCTCGCCTTGCCAGTTTGAGTCCACGTGAGCGTCAAATTTTGGACCTCTTGAGTGAGGGCTTCAGCAATCGTGAAATAAGCGAGACGTTGTTCTTGTCTGAAAAGACTGTCAAGAACTATGTTTCGTTCTTGCTTTCAAAGCTTGGATTTCAACGTCGCACCGAAGCCGCGCTCTTTGCACAAAAGATGCATGACCGCGACCCCGGCAAGACGTTTTAATTAACTCTTGTAGTGATCTCTCCAGATGAGTCGGTAGACCCGAGTCTTTCTTGGGATTGATCTGATTCCAGGAATAAATGGAACAAAAATCATTAGCACCGTGAGGAACATCATCAGTGCCCATACCAATGCATCAGCATTTTCACTCGCGTTAAATGGTGGAATTTGGTACCAGAACGAGTAGAGCCAGAGCCAAGCTTGCCCTGGGTAACTACCTGTTTCGTTCATCATTCCCCATTGGCTTCCAGACAGGTGTTGCTTGTCAGCGGCATTTGCCAAGTAGGAACCATCGGAAATAAACAACAGTGTCTTAGTGAAGTCAGTTGTATAGAAACTGTTATTTGAAATAAGTGACTCATCAAGCGCACCACTTCGTGCCATTGCTGTCAAGTTGTTAATCATGATTGGCACTGGACCAGCGGTAGTAGTTGGAACAACTATTTGGCCGTTGGTGAAAGTCATTTTCGATGATGCGTCTGAATAGTTAGTCACCCAAATTGCACGAGTTGCATCACTCGCATTATTCCAATTCACCAAACTCTGATGTAAGTCAGCTTGGTAGGGAAGCGCCTTTAGGGGACTAACAACAAAGTCATTCGCGGTATCAATTGGGATCCGAACACCAACTGTCTTAACCAAGTTCACTGGACCAATTGTCTGGCCAGTTGCAGCATGGTTATACGGTGGGCCATACGAACCAGTTGTTGATGTTCCATTGAGTTCGCTGACTGCTGTTATTGCAAAATCAGTTGGTGCAGCGTTTGACCATTTCTTGATTGTTATTGAAGGATCGTCAGGTGATCCGTAGATGATTGCGAGGGTCAGCGTAAGGATTGTTATGACAAGAAGGGCAATAGCCCCTTCCTTCAAGATGTCATAGGGCCTCTGGCGACCAGTCCATTCAATAACGTCAACGTCACTTCGAAAGTTCTTACTCATTATGCAACCTTTTTGTCATCTGCGAATGGTGGAACAACACCCTTAATGCGCACCATCACAACATGGATAGTTGTAAGTAGTACCGCTACTAATGGAAGAAGCACGATGTGCCACATCAACATTTGTCCCAAGTTAAGAACGTTGAAGTACGCGCCTGCTCCAGTCGCATTAATTCCATCTTTCGCCTGTGTGGAAATCCATTGCGAGTCAAAGTTGCTCTGAGAGACGTATCCGGTAAACCCAGCTGCGATTGAAACTAGGAATGTAATGCCACCAGTCATCCAAGTGAGTTGACGTCCGCCTCTCCACGCGGCCATGAAGTACTTCCCCCAAAGGTGGATAACCATTGAAAAGAAGAAAATTTCAACACTCCACAAGTGGAGTGAATTAACGAAATGACCGTAGCTTGATTCGTGCCACCACTGCGGGCCACGAATGGCGAGCACACAACCAGTTACAAGTACAAGGATAAAAGAGGTGAGTGTGGCGACTCCAAAGACGTAAATCCATGAAGCAACGTAGCTTGGCTGTGTATCTGGAAGAACTTTTTCTGGTGGGAGCTTGCCCTCAACTCGTTTGCGTAGACGTGTAGTCCACTGGCGTTCAATTTCTACTGAACTCATTTTTCACTCCTGTTTCGTTTGCGGCCAGGGAAAGGCAGCAAAAGTGCTGCAATAAATGTTGTGATCATCAAAAGAATGACTATGAGGTTTCCAACACTCAAATACACAAAGTGCCAGTGAATGTAGTGACCCGGATGATCCAAGTTGACGAGTGAAGCGAAGAAAAAAGTGTTCAATGCAGCTCCATTAGTTAAGTAATTTTCTATGTATAAGGCTATTAGTCCATTTTGTGAAAACTAAGTGGAATATGCCCTTTTGGGCCACAAAGTGACTTTGGTAACAATGCGAGTAAAAAATTTAAAACTCAATAGAACTCAAAAAATTCATGGAGTTGGTAGGCTTTCTTACTTAGATACAGCGCACCTTGTGTGTCGAAGGAGTATTTGTGAAAGTTCTTGTTCTCGGTGGTGACGGATTCTGTGGTTGGCCAACCTCGCTTCACCTATCTGACATTGGCCACGATGTAATCGTTATTGACAATCTCAGTCGTCGTGCAATCGATGTTGAGCTTGGAGTTGACTCGCTCACACCTATTACTTCAATGGAAGAGCGCGTCAAGGTTTGGAAAGAGATCTCCGGTAAGACAATCGGGTTCGTAAACCTAGACCTCGCTAAAGAATATGACCGTTTTGCAGCACTACTTAAGTCTGAGCGCCCAGACGCAATTGTTCACTTCGGAGAACAACGCGCCGCTCCTTACTCAATGCGCAACGAAGTAGCTAAGCGCTACACCGTTGATAACAACGTGACTGGTACACACAACGTTCTTGTGGCGATTGTTGAATCCGGACTCGACATCGCACTTGTTCACCTAGGAACAATGGGCGTCTACGGCTACGGCTGGTCGGGTTCAGCACCAATTCCTGAGGGCTACCTGACAGTCAAGGTTCCAACTCCAGACGGTGACCTCGAGCGCGAAATTCTTCACCCAGCAAATCCAGGCTCGGTGTATCACCTCACCAAGACACTCGACCAACTTCTCTTCGCCTTCTACGCAAAGAATGATCAAATTCGAGTTACTGACCTTCACCAAGGAATTGTTTGGGGAACGCAGACGCCACAAACGGCACGTGATGAGCGACTCATTAACCGCTTTGACTACGACGGTGACTACGGAACAGTGCTTAACCGTTTCTTGATGCAAGCAGCAATTGGTCACCCACTTACCGTTCACGGAACAGGTGGACAGACCCGTGCATTTATTCATATTCGTGACACTGTGCGATGCATCCAGATTGCCCTTGAGAATCCACCAAAGCGTGGCGATCAAGTAAAGGTCTTCAACCAAGTAACTGAGACATACCGTGTGCGTGACCTTGCTGAGTTGATTTCAAAGCTCACAGGCGTTGAAATCGCGAATCTTCCAAACCCACGTGTTGAAGCTGCAGAAAATGAGCTCAACGTAGACCGTGAAAAGTTCCAAGCGCTAGGACTCAACCCAACACTCCTCTCTGAAGGCTTGCTTGAAGAGTCACGTGACATCGCAACGAAGTACCGCGATCGTGCAGACACGACCAAGATCATTGCTCGTTCAGTATGGCGTCAAGGTATGGAAACTGCCCCAGACCTCGTTAAGTAATTAACGGAGTTATGCGCGTCAGTTACTGACGTGCGAGAATTCAAACATGTCAAAAATCTACGACTATGTTCGCCACCCTCGTGCTGAGGAGTTGCGTACTGGGCGTCCATCTAAAACAACTGACTTCAGGAACGCAAGTCACTCAAACCCATTTGTCAGGTTCAATTCAAAATTTGGGTTAAAAATCACGCTCGTCGTTGGAACTATGTGGACTGCATATATCTTTACGACTATTGCATTGTTTGCCCTTCCATCAGCAATTAAGCAGGGAACATATTTTGTTGTTGTATGGCTCTCAAGTAGTTTTTTGCAATTAGTTCTACTGCCAATAATTATTGTTGGGCAAAACATTCAGGCTGCAGCAGCTGACAAGCGTGCTGAAGACACTTTTAAAGACGCAGAAGCAGTGCTAAAAGAAGCATCAGAAATTCAGAATCATCTCCTTGCTCAAGATAAAGCTATTTCAGACATTCTTGAACGAATAGAAGTGTTGATGGCAAAATTCCCGGAAGGAAGTAAATAATGTCGGCTATTCATCTTGTGGCCCTTGGGCTCCATGAAGTTAAGTCTGTTCATCGAGGAGAAGTTCTTTGGGCAGGTCGAATAATTGTTTTTGCAGTTCCAACCGTTTTGATTACAGGAGTTTGGTGGACTCTGACTCGCCGAGGTAAGTGAGCATTAAAGATTTTCCGTACATCCCTCTCGATAACAAGGGGTGGCGGATGGCAATGGGTCTTCGCCCACTCGATCTTGCTAACTGGCTGGAAGTTGATCACAACCGAAGTGCTGAACTTGAATTGAAGCGGCAGCTCCTTTCTGAAAAATTTGAAACAGTCGTAGCGACTAATGCAGAAGGTGATGAAGCAAGTGCAGAACTACTCACTTGCATAGAAGAATCACTCAAGGAATTTCACCCGGAAATTTCATACACAATTGATAGACGTGAGCACCCAATTGTTAGCGCAAGCAGGTTGGTCCAAGAGGACCTCTGCGTACTAGTTAAGTCAGATGACTGGCGCCTGCAAGCTGCTTCAGTCTGCTTCCCTTCAAGGTGGGATTTGTCAACAAAAATCGGAACGACGCTTGACGCAATCCATAGTCCAGTTCCGGATTATGACGCTGAACTCGGTAGTCCAACCAATGCTTTCTTTGATCGATTAAAACCTGACCGATCATTTTGGCGACTGAACTGGACGCTTCTTGATAATCCAACGCTTCATCAACCGCTCAGTGTTCGACGTAGCCCAAGTGGAGAACTTGATGATTGGTACTTCCGCGTTGAGCGCCAAACTCTTCGTCAACTTCCAAAGACAAATGCGAACGTTTTTACAATTCGTAATTATGTTGCGTCAGCAAAAACGTTGCGCGAGCTCGACCCAGAATTTGGTCCTAACCTTCTCTCCGCGCTCGACTCAGCACCTGAGTCCATGCAGGGGTATAAAGGTTGGGTGGGTGTTGCTGACAAGCTCCGGAGTGAACTGAGTTAGTTACGGATTAGGTCTTTGCCGATTGCAATAATTTGCAGTTCGTCAGTACCAGCATAAATACGCAGAACTCGAGCGTCACGGCTCAACTGTTCAACGCGATATTCAGCAATGTATCCATTACCACCAAAGATTTGAATTGCATCATCAGCAACTTGGCACGCTGCTTGTGATGCGTAGAGCTTCATTGCTGAGGCTTCTGCGAAGCTTGGAACTACACCTGCAGCAGAACGCTCAATGTGCATGAACACCATGTTTCGGACGTTGACGCGAGCAACTTCCATGTTCGCGAGCTTGTGCTGTACTAACTGGTACTCACCAATTGGTGTTCCCCATTGCTTACGAGTCTTGGCGTAAGCAACTGCGAGCTTGCAACACTCTTCAATGATTCCAAGAGCCATCGCAGCAGTTCCAGCGCGCTCAGAAACAAAGTTGTCCTTGGCGCTTGATCGTCCGCCACCCTTTGGATCTTCGGTTTCTCCAAGAAGACGGTCTTTTCCAACATAAACATCGCTGAGGAATACTTCCCCAGTTGGTGAACCGTGCTGACCCATCTTGTTCATTGGCTTCGCCTGCACGAGTCCCGGCATTCCCTTGTCGAGCACGAAGGTGAGCACCTTGCGGTTGCGGATGTCTTCACCGCTGCCGTCATCGAGCTTCGCGTAGAGAACAATGGTGTCTGCGTAAGGCCCGTTAGTAATCCATGTCTTTGATCCATTCAAGATGTATCCATCACCATCACGCTTGGCTGATGTGCGCATTCCACCAAGTGCATCAGATCCAGAGTCTGGTTCGCTGATTGCCCATGAGCCCACTTTGTCGAACGTTACGAGGTCAAGTCCCCATCGTTCCATCTGTGCAGGTGTCCCGAGTTTGTTAATTGTTCCACCAGCAAGACCAGTCGAAACTCCCATTGACGTAACAAGTCCGGGGCTAACTCGACATAGTTCGATTGTTGAAATGAGTTGTGCTGCTGGGTCTGACCCACGTGAAGAACGTGGTGCTTCTTCACCAGAAATTTTGCGCTCGAGTTGACGCTTGAAGTTTTCCTGCGCCATTTCTTTTAGACCGAAGGTTGCGTACAGCTTTCGAATGATGTCGAATGGCGGCATTCCGTTGTGCTCGAGGTCATCGAGGTGTGGACGAATTTCTTCGTCAACAAAACGACGCATTACTTGGATAATTGCCTGATGTTCTTCTGACCAGTCGTACATGACTCTCCCGTATTTATTAAACCCTGATGATGTTATGCGCTCGGGCGGCTATCCATTAACTGGTCGTACAACCCGTACGTCCAGCGCAAATTGTCATAGGTGGCGAAGATAAGGGCCACAATGATCCAAGGCTGTGTTTTGCTTTGAACAATGTAGAGGGCAATAAGGATCGTTTCAGCGAACGCCCTGCGAAGTCCTTTGGCACCAAGACGTTCTGCAATTAACGAACTTGTCACCATTACGTTTACGAGTGGGATGAATGAAGTAACCGTCCATCTGCCCTCCAGCTCTTTAAGGGCAAATGCGAAACAAAGTGTTCCAATGATGAACATCGCAATGGCCATGTTTGATGCAGTAATCGCGAACCACATTGGCACGGGGTGACTTGTTTTAGGCCAGTGCTGCAGCAGATTGACGAGTAATCCGAGTCCAGCGAAGACTGCGAGGATGCCGTAACTGGTGAGACGTGAAAGGGCTTGGATGAGGCCAAGCGAGGCAACGACGGAATCTTTATTAACTGGTTCACCATATGGGCGAGTCAGTTCTGACCAGGAAGTTCCAGTCCAGACACGCCACTTTCGTTCGCCGCTCGGGTCGGGGTACCACCCAGGTGGCGTGGTACTAGACGAAGGCAAACTCATGGCACTAGCCTCGCATAAAACGGGGGGTATAAAAATGAGCCAGACACGAGGGGCCGCAGCGCCTACTTCAGGACAGCAAGATCACGTTGAGTTAAATACTCAAGCACTCGATCAAGCAATTAACGATGTTGCAAAGAACGCCCAGGCTTGGGCTGCAACATCACCAGTACAGCGCGCCGAGTTTCTTGCACGCATTATTTCTGACACGCACGCAGTTTCAGAAGAGTGGACTGCAGCTGCCTGTTACGCCAAGGGGCTCGATCCAAATAGTCCAGAAGCAGGAGAAGAACTCTTCAGTGGTATTGGAACATACATTCGCATGGCACAAGCATTTCGCCAATCAATGCTCGACATCAACGCGAAGGGCCGCCCACAGTACCCAGGACCAGTTCGTCACAAGCCAGGTAACCGAATTGCAATTCAAGTAATCCCAGGAAACATCTTTGACAAAATTCTCTACAGCGGCATGACTGGTGAAGTGTGGATGGAACCAGGTGTCAGTGAAGCTGAAGTTAAATCAACTCAGGCAATGGCATATCAAGAGCCACAAGCTCACGCTGGTGTTTCTCTTGTTCTAGGAGCTGGCAACGTTGCCTCTCTAGGGCCACGAGACGTACTCACGAAGATGTTCGCTGAAGGCAAGGTTGTTGTTCTAAAGGCGAACCCTGTTAACGACTACTTGGTTCCGTACTGGAATAAGTCCCTCAAGTCATTAATCGATGCAGGCTTCCTGCGCATTGTCAGTGGAGGCGCCCAAGTTGGTGCGTACCTAACTGCTCACAACGGCATTGACGACATCCATGTAACTGGATCAGACAAAACACACGATGCAATTGTTTTCGGTGTTGGCCCAGAAGGCGAACGTCGCAAGGCTGCCAATGAGCCTCTCATTACTAAGCCAGTTTCTTGCGAGCTAGGGAACGTTTCGCCAGTGGTGATTGTCCCGGGTAAGTGGTCTTCAAAAGAGATTGCTTACCAGGCCAAGCACGTTGCAACAATGCTCGCAAATAATGCAGGGTTCAACTGCCTTTCACCGCGCATCATCATTACTCACGCGCAGTGGGAGCAACGCGAAGAATTTATGAGTGAACTCGAAAAAGTATTCGCCAGCATTCCAACTCGTCGTGCGTATTACCCAGGTGCACTTGCACGTCGTGACTCATTCTTGAGTGTTCACCCAGACGCGCATCAAATTGGTGACGGCAGTGGCGACAAGATGCCTTGGACGATTATTCGCAATGTTGATCCAAACAACAAAGCTGACATGAGTCTCAACGTCGAAGCATTCTGTGCGCTCACCAGTGAAACTGGACTTGATGCCTCTTCACCAGCAGATTTTGTTCGAAAAGCCACAGACTTCTGCAACGACGTTGTTTGGGGAACACTCTCAATGACAATGATTGCGGACCCTCGTGCGCTGAAGGATTCTGAAACAGGACCAGCAATTGAGCAATCAATCGCGGATCTTCGTTACGGTTCAATTGGCCTCAATCTCTGGCACGCAATGAGCTTTGCGTTCTCTACAACAGTGTGGGGCGCATACCCAGGACACCCAATCACTGACATTCAGTCCGGTAGTGGATTCGTTGGTAACGGCTTCATGTTCGCTCGACCACAGAAGTCTGTGGTTCGTGGCCCATTTGTCGCTTCTCCAGCACCAGCGTGGTTCTCGACGAATGGCAATGCCGCAGTTGTGATGCGCAAACTTCTTAACTTCGAAGTGAAGCCGACCTGGTCAAAGCTTCCTGGACTACTTAAGGCAGCGCTTAAGAGTTAAGTGGCACTGTGGCGACACTTGTGTTGCCAACAACTACACACGTTGTAGGCAAGCAGGCAACATCGTTAAACGGTGTCGCTACGTAGTTCAGTTTGTTGACTACGAGTACATCTTTGTGCGATGTTTCAAGCCATGGTTCATTCTTTTTTGTCGCGCCAATCACAACACACGTGTTGCTATTTGTGCACGCCATTGCAGTCACTCCACTATTGGAAGAACTAACTTTTTTCCAAATTCGTCCAAATGTTTTGGTTCGAACAATAAAGCTGTTCCCTGACGAATCTGTCATAGTGCCAACGCACGTAAGTACGTTGCACGAAAGTGAACGAAGTGATGTCCACGAAGTGTTGAGTGGTCGCTGCAACCATTTCGTTCCACCAGTATGCGTTGCATAAAGAAGAGTTGAAGAGCTCGATCTACTTGCTCCACTCACGAGGCAGTCATTCACGTCGTCGCACGACATTGAAATCTGTCCCCCAGCTGAAAAAGTTGAGGGGAGCGCTACTGGTGTCGACCACGTCGCGGCACCGTCTTGGCTAAGGGACAGCTCTAGTAAAGAAGTACTTGGGTCAAAGCCAATGGCGGCACATGTGCTGTCCGCAAAACAGTCAATTGAGCGAATTGTTTGAAACATCGTTGGCATCTGCAATGAGGACAGAGAACCAAAACTGTATTTCCATAGAAACTGTGATGTTGCGGTGTTACCAGTAAGCAAGCAACCAGTTGTCCAGCACGATGATGTTGTGACCTGAAGTGGGGTTGCAGGAAGTCGGAGCGCAGACCACGTCTTTGAAGACTCTGTGTATTGTTCGCCCGACCCGTACTGTGACGTACTGACTGCAATGCACGAGGTAGCGGTGCACGACGCGCTTGTTAGAGCATCGTTAATACTCAGCGTCGGGGTGCCAGTGATTGTTGGTCCACTCGGTAGCGACAGCGTTGTTGCGCTACAGCCTGCAAGCAGCACTGAGGCAATAGACACCGCAATAAGTACACGAATAGAACGCATTGTTGTTATTTAGCCAGCGGCGCGAACAGCTGCAGCGAGCACGCTGAGGCCGTCAGCAAGCTGCTCGTTGGTGATAGTCAGAGGTGGCAATAGGCGGATTACGTTTCCGTATGTTCCACAGGCAAGAGCAATTACGCCTTGTGAATTGCAGTAGCTAACAATTGACTTGGCAGCAGCAGCGTTTGCGTCTTTGGTGCCAGGGATTACGAGCTCCATTGCGATCATGGCGCCCTTTCCACGGACTTCACCAATGATTGCTACGTCTTGCTGGAGTGCCTTGAGTGCACCAGTAATGGCTTCACCAAGTTCACGAGCGCGTGCAATGAGATTTCTCTCACGCATTACGCGAATAACTGCGAGTGCCGCTACACAGGTAACTGGGTTACCTCCGTAGGTGCCACCAAGTCCACCTTCGTGAACTGCGTTCATGAGTTCAGCGCGACCAGTCACTCCAGAAAGTGGCATTCCACCAGCGAGACCCTTGGCGGTTGTAACCATGTCTGGGATTACACCTTCGTGATCTACTGCGAACCATTCACCAGTACGACCGAAGCCACTTTGAATTTCGTCAGCAATAAAAACAACACCATTCTTAGTTGTCCACTCTGAAAGTGCTGGAAGGAATCCAGCGGCTGGAACAATGAATCCACCTTCACCTTGAATTGGTTCAATAAGAAGGGCGGCGACATTTCCTGCGCCAACTTGTGTTTCGATCATCTTGATGACGCGTGCAGCAGCCTCTTGGCCACTGAGCCCGTCCTGGAACGGGTAACTCATTGGCATACGGTAGATCTCGCCAGCAAAAGGACCGAAGCGGTCCTTGTACGGCATGTTCTTAGCGGTGAGCGCCATTGTCAAGTTTGTGCGTCCGTGATATGCGTGATCAAAAACAATGACTGCCTGGCGACCCGTTGCGAGTCGTGCAATCTTCACGGCGTTCTCAACTGCCTCGGCACCTGAGTTGAAAAGAGCTGAAGTCTTGGCGTGAGTGCCAGGTGTGATGTTTGAAAGTTCTTCACATACTTCGATGTAGCTCTCGTATGGAGTCACCATGAAGCATGTGTGGGTAAAGTCAGCGACTTGCTCGCTAACTGCAGCAACGAGTTCTGGGACTGCGTGACCAATAGTGGTGACCGCAATTCCTGAACCAAGGTCGAGAATTCGGTTGCCATCGATGTCTTGAAGAATTGCTCCTTCAGCGCGCTCAATGTAAATAGGGAAGCCCTGGGTGAGTCCTGCGCTTACTGACTTCTTGCGGCGCTCGTGCATTGCGACCGACTTCGGTCCAGGGATGGCAGTTACGAGCTTGCGCTCTGTTCCTACTGAAGATTCAATTGACGAGACCACAGCGACTCCTCTAAGTGTTTTGGCATTTGCCAGACGTATCTAGCGTAGTTCCCGTTTTGCCAAAAGCCAATAGGTCATAAAGAAACGGGTGACTTTTGGTCACCCGTTTCTTTTACTGGCGGAAGCGGTGGGATTTGAACCCACGGTGCCCGTAGACACAGCAGTTTTCGAGACTGCCCGATTCGGCCGCTCTCGCACGCTTCCGTGCATGAGTCTACTTCTCGGTGCTTTGTGTCTTTTAGGGGCGACGTGTAGCAAAAAAGTCACGCAGCAATACCGCTGACTCATCGCCAAGCACGTCGTAGGTGATTTCTGCTTCGTGAAGTAGTCGAGGGTCGCTCAACAAGTTGTATCGAGAGCCAACTGCTCCAGCTTTTTCATCAGATGCGCCAATGACAACTCGAGAAACGCGAGCGTTAAGTAGTGCGCCAGCGCACATCACACATGGCTCCAGTGTCACGTACGCCGTGACGCCGTCCATGCGCCATCCGCTCAACTGCTTTGCAGCATTCCTCAGTGCAACAACTTCTGCGTGTGCTGTGGGGTCTTGATCGATTTCGCGACGGTTTTCACCGGTACCAAGTACGTGGCCGTCTTTAACTAAAACGCAGCCGACAGGGACATCATCGTGAGCAGCAGCATTTTTCGCGGCATCTATCGCTAGACGCATAAATGCAATGTCATCGTTCGCTGCATTCACGTACTGCCCCTCTCTGGTTCGTTGTTACTGGCGGAGGAGGTGGGATTCGAACCCACGGAAGGTTGCCCTTCACACGCTTTCCAAGCGTGCCGGTTCGGCCGCTCTCGCACTCCTCCAAAACCGGGATTACTAAATGCAATACCGGCACGCAAGGCTACCCGAGCCCCACTAGTGGTGGAGCCGCTAGCCTTTTCAGGCCGAGGTTGAAAGCGGTGGTCGGGTCCCGTGCGACGGCCGTTCGTGAATCGAGTCAGGGGCGGAAGCCAGCAGCTCTCAGCGGATTGTGCCGGGTGCCACGGATCGCCTGACCACTGCTTTGGACCTCGGAGTGTTACGCGGCACAGTTAGCATGCTTGCATGGCTGAATCAACACCGACCCCGACATCACTCGATGGGGTGACCTCTCTCTATAGGCGTTTTCGTCCAAATCGTTTTGCTGAACTTCGTGGGCAAGATCACGTTGTGCGCGCTTTGCAAGGCGCAGTAAAAAATGATCGTGTTTCACACGCATACCTTTTCTCTGGTCCACGTGGAACAGGAAAAACTACAACTGCACGAATTCTCGCGAAGGCACTCAACTGTGAAAATCCAGTTGACGGCGATGCGTGTGACAAGTGTGCAAGCTGTATTGCAATTACTAGAGGATCGTCACTTGATGTTACAGAACTCGACGCGGCGTCTAATAACGGTGTTGATGACATTCGTGAAATCACTGCAGGTGCATGGCACGGGACCCCAGGTCGCTGGAAGGTCTACATCTTCGACGAAGTCCACCAGCTAACTAAGGCTGCAGCTGCAGCACTACTTAAGACTCTCGAAGAACCACCATCACACGTTGTTTTTGTTCTCGCAACCACCGACCCACACAAGGTGTTGCCAACTATTCGCTCTCGTACGCAGCACCTTGAGTTCAGACTTATTGGTGGCGACACGCTTAGCTCCTTGCTGCACGATGTTGAAAAAGCTGCAGGGTTGAAAGTTGATGACTCCACAATTGACGCCGCTGTTCGACTCGCACGTGGATCAGCTCGTGATGCACTCAGCGCGCTTGATCAACTCATCGCAACTGGTTCTGTAAATGATTCACAACCAGCCTTTGAAGAACTGTTTGGCGCACTGGCATCAAATGATGCAGTCGCTGCACTAAAGGCTCTTGCAGTCCTGACACGTGAGGGTTGGGACCCTGAACAACTCGCAGAAAGTTTTGCCGCGGAAGTTCGCCAAGTGTTTTTACTATTAGCGGCACCTGAAGTTGCTGACGTTGTTGACGCGGAGCGTGAACGCCTAAGCGCTTGGGGTTCACAACTTGGTCTTGCGAGAACGGTTCGTATTCTTGAAACGCTCGGTAAGGCAATGCGCGAAATGAAGAGTGCACCTGAGAAGATCGTGATGCTCGAAATTGCCTTAGTTCGACTTGTTAAACCCGAACTCGACTCCACTGTTGAGGCGCTTGCTGAGCGAGTTGAGAAACTTGAATATGGTGTTCCACGTAACGCACCAGTTTCTGCTCCTGCTCCATTGCTGCGACCAATTGGTTCTACGACGAAAGCTGCACCAACAAAAGCTGCTCCTGTAGTCGCACCCGAACCAGTGGTGGAGAAGGTTGAGAAAGTTGCTGAAGAAGCACTAGAGCTAACACTGGCTGATGTCGCTGAGAGGTTCACGCAGCGAGTGATTCCTCGCACTGCTCGCTCGGCGCAACTTCTCCTTCGTGATGCACAGATTGTTGCCCTCGATGGGTACCGTCTCACCGTTGCACTTCCTTCAGAAGAAATGCGTGCAAATACCGAACACATTGCTCAAGGTCTTCGTAGTGCAATGGACCATGAATTCAAGACAACATTCCAAATTGACTGGATTGTTGACGCGAACGCCGCGAAAGCAGCTCCGGCTCCAGAGCCAGTCGTCACAAAGAAAAAAGTTGAAGTAGCACCAGATGAATACGAGCCAACAGGCGACGCAGTTGTTGTTGATTCAGTACCCGGCCATCTCATCAGCGAGATGTTCCCAGGTGCTGAGGAGATTTCGTGAATTACCCTCCCGCTCTGCAATCGGTTGTTGATGAATTAGGCAGGTTCCCAGGTGTTGGACCTAAGTCTGCACAGCGCATTGCATTTTGGATGATGCGCCAACCCTCTGAAGATGTCGCAAGACTTTCTAGAGCGCTCGATGAAATGAAAACAAAGCTTTCATTCTGTGAGCGCTGTTGCAACATTGCTGAGACCGGCGGACTGTGTGAAGTGTGCAGTGATGACCGCAGAGATCAAACCGTTATTTGTGTTGTTGAAAGCCCGCCTGATGTTGTCGCTGTTGAACGCTCTGGTGCTTTCCGCGGTACATATCATGTGCTGCATGGAGTCCTTAACCCTCTCGAAGGTGTTTCACCAGATCGCCTTCGTATCCAAGAACTCGTGCGCCGACTCAATGAACCAGTGAAGGAAGTTATCTTGTGCTTCAACTCAAATGTTGAGGGCGAGGCGACTGCCATGTACTTAAGTCGTTTGTTGCAACTACCTGGATTAGTTGTTTCTCAGCCCGCCAGTGGGCTACCAGTCGGTGGCGACTTGGAGTTTGCTGATGACATCACACTTGGTCGCGCAATTGATGGTCGTCGAATTCTTAAAGACTAAGCAAAGCGAATAACGCAGAGCAGTCCAACAATGATGCAGTACACCCCGAATGGGACGAGGTTCTTTGAGGAGAACCACTTCGTTAAAAACTTGACTGAGAAATACGAAGCAACGAATGCAAAAATTGCACCAACGAGTGTCTGCATTCGAACGCCATCACCAAGATGGCCCATCAGCGATGGCAACTTGTAGAGACCTGCGCCGAGAATTACTGGTGTTGCGAGCAAGAATGAGAAGGTTGCGGCGTCTTCGTGGGTGAGATCACCAAGTAGACCAGCGCCAATTGTTACTCCACTTCGTGATATTCCTGCAAACAGTGCCAAGACTTGTGCTGATCCAATTGCTACTGCACTCTTTGCACTCATGTTGTCTAATTTTCGCATTTGAACATGCTTGCCACGAGTGCGAACAAGTCGTTCAGCAGCAATAAGAATGATTCCGTTAAGTGTTAGGAATACTGCAGCGGCAAGTGGTTTTGCAAATAGCACTCGCAACTCTTTTTCAAAAAGAATCCCAACTGCGCCTACGGGGATGCTTCCCACCATGATGATAAATAGTCGTCGGTAGTTTTTGTCTACGTCAGTATCGTTTATGTGCCACAACGTAGAGACTCCGTTGGAACGAGCTTTCTTTAGCTGACGACCGAGGCCCATAAAAAGTGTGAACCAAGTGGCGCGGAAGAACACGAGTAGTCCCAGTGCAGTTCCGACGTGTAGGCCAACTAAGAAGGTAAGAAAAAATTCTTGCTGCTGGCCTTGGCTGCTCACCAAGTTGTGCCAACCAAACAGCGCAGGCAGAAGAACGCCGTGCCCGAGACTGGAAATAGGGAAGAGTTCTGTGACCCCTTGGAGTATCCCCATGAAGATTGCTTGGAAGTAGGAAAGCGTTGGGGCAAGGACTAAATGTGCAGTTGTCATGCCTCAACGCTAAACCACGTAAGACTTAGAACATGCGTTATGTAACTATCGTTCGCCATTGCGAGTCTTTTCCAGCAAAGTCAGGCGAGAGCGACTACGAGCGAGTCCTCAGCGACAAAGGAAAAGATCAGACACAGCAATTGAGGTCTTGGGCAATGGACTCACAGGCCCTTGCTAAGTATGGCCCCACAACTGCGCTCGTTAGTTCTGCCGCACGGACGAGGGAAACATTCAAGCGAGCATTCGAAGACACCCCGTTCGTAAAGACTGTGAATTTCTCAGAACTTATCTATAACGGCAAGCGCGATGTCTCTGCAGAGGACCTCTTAATTGATCTTGCCGCCATTGATTCAGTCGTTACTTCACTTCTGCTCGTCGCGCACAACCCAAGCGTGCACGAACTTGTCTTTAGCCTCACGCAGGAACTACCCGATGTGTTGAAAGGGGAATACCCACTAGGCGGCGCGTTTGTCTTAGCGATTCCTGATAATCAACAAATTGGACTCGTCCAGTATGAACTGGTCGATAGTTTTATCCCTGATTAAAGAGAGCGAAGGATTGCGGCGTCACCTTGTCCGCCACCGCCGCAAAGTGAAACAGCAGCTGTTCCGCCACCACGTCGCTTCAGTTCAAGTAGCGCAGTAAGTGCAACACGTGTTCCAGACATTCCAACTGGGTGACCAAGTGCGATTGCTCCACCGTTTACGTTGATCTTGTTTTCATCGATGCCCAGTTCGTCGGCTGAAGAAAGTCCAACAGCTGCGAATGCTTCGTTGATTTCAAAGAGGTCAATACCCTTAACGTCGATGCCTGCCTTGGCAGCTGCCTTCGCGATTGCGCGCGCTGGCTGGTTAAGAAGTGACGCGTCTGGTCCAGCAACTTGACCGTAGCTAACAATTTCTCCAATAGGAGTAAGTCCAAGCTGAGCACAGCGCTCAGCAGACATAACAATCACTGCGGCTCCACCGTCAGAAATTTGTGATGCATTTCCAGCAGTGATGGTTCCTTCTTTGTCGAATGCTGGGCGAAGTGCGCTGAGTGATTCAAATGTTGTCTCAATTCGTACACCTTCGTCGGTGTCTACAAGAACAGGGTCACCCTTGCGCTGTGGAATGGAAACGCCAACAATTTCTTCAGCAAACTTTCCAGATGCAATTGCAGCAGCAGCGAGTGCGTGACTGCGTGCGGAGAATTCATCTTGGCGAGCACGAGTAATTCGTCCGTTGTTGTAACGCTCGGTTCCTAGTCCCATGGCACAGTCATCAAAGGCACAGGTAAGCCCGTCGAACATCATTGAGTCAATAACTTTTTGGTCACCGATTCGGTACCCTGCGCGTGCACCAGGAAGAAGGTAAGGCGCGTTCGTCATTGATTCCATTCCACCAGCGACAATGATTTCAGCTTCACCAGCGCGAATCATCATGTCGGCCATGTAAATCGTCTGAAGACCAGAGAGGCAAACCTTGTTAATGGTTGTGGCGTTAACGCTCATTGGGATGCCACCCTTAACTGCAGCTTGGCGTGCAGTGATTTGTCCTTGACCAGCACCGATTACTTGTCCCATGAGCACTGCGTCAACAAGTGTTGGATCAACGCCTGCGCGCTCGAGCGCACTCTTGATTGCAAAACCACCAAGGTCTTGTGCACTTAGTGTTGAAAAAACACCAGATAGTTTTCCAATGGCGGTACGGCTACCGGCGACGATCACACTGCGGGACATATGAGCTCCTTCTAGAGATACATAAACGATAGACGTTTCTGCGACAGGGGTTACCGAGGAGTAGTAAACAGCAAAACTAAGGCCAAAGCCAGTAGTCCCACGGCAGAAATCCCTGTCAGCCAACGGCGCACCCGAGGTCTCGCCAAAATCACCGAAGCTTTATCGATCGCTGCAACAAGACTGAAATACCACGTCGTAGAAACAATCGACTGCACCGCTACGAGGATCATTATCCCGGCACCGAGGTTGAAATTCTTTGGGACAAAGAGTGGGATAAACGCCACTGCAAAAACTGCGGCTTTAACATTCGTCAAATTTGTGAGCAAACCCAAACGAAATGCCGTGAGTGGTTTGATACTTGCTTTGCCGTTGTAGTCAAATTTTCCAAAATCGTTTCGAAGTTCGAACAAAGTCTGAATTGAGAGAAAACTCAAATACGCAACACCCGTGAACTTCAGCAGGTTGAACGCAAGATGAGAATGTGCAAACACTGCGCTGAGTCCCACCGAGGAAAGTCCGCCCCAGATAATTAGACCCGCGGTGTTACCGAGAACTGAGAGATAGGCGCACCTTGATCCACCAATGATTGTTTGTCGAAGAACCATCGCAACCCCTTGACCGGGGACCATGGCTAGAAATAGTGCCGTTAAGGCAAAGCCAGGTATTACTTGGAGTATCGACACTGCAAAATCCTACGCACAATTGGATTGTTGGCCGGACTACTCGACCGTGCTTCGCCACTATTCTTTTCCCATGAGTGAAATCCTTGAAGCAGTTAGGGCTGGAGCATCAGGCGAGGTAATTGCTGACACGCCACTTCCAGCCACCACCCGTGCAGTATTTGTGCGTCGCGATGAACAAAATATGTTCGACGGCATTGCGAGCAAAGATAAAGACCCACGAAAGAGTCTTCACGTTGGTGAAGTTCCTCTTCCTGAGCTCGCGCCAGATGAAGTGTTCATTGCGGTGATGGCATCGTCCATCAACTTCAACACAGTATGGACAAGTATTTTTGAGCCAGTTTCAACATTTGGTTTTCTTGACCGACTCGGAAAAGAATCAATTTGGGGCAAGCGCCACGCACTTGACTATCACGTTGTTGGTTCTGACGCTTCGGGTGTAATTATCAGAAAAGGTTCTGCAGTAAGAAACTGGAACATTGGTGATGAAGTAACGGTTCACTGCAACCACCTCGACGACCAAGACCCAAGCTCACACGATGACTCAATGCTCGCAAGCAACCAGCGCATTTGGGGATTCGAAACAAACTTTGGTGGCCTTGCAGACATCTCAGCAGTGAAAGCTAACCAGCTGATGCCAAAGCCAACACACTTGACCTGGGAAGAAGCTGCAGTGAATGCACTTTGCAACTCAACTTCATATCGAATGCTTGTTTCACGCAATGGTGCTCCTGTCACTCAAGGTGAGAATGTTCTCATCTGGGGAGCTTCGGGTGGAATTGGCTCATACGCCGTTCAGCACGTACTGAATTCTGGTGGAACTCCAATTGCTGTTGTTTCGAGCGAGAACAAAGTTCAAACCATGAAAGATCTCGGCTGTGAGCACGTGATCAACCGTGCTGAAAAGGGCTACAAGTTCTGGAAGGACGAGCACACCCAAGATGAATCTGAATGGCGCCGCCTTGGCAAGGATATTCGCTCACTTGTTGGTGCTGACCCTGACATCGTTTTCGAACATCCGGGCCGTTCAACTATGGGAGCCAGTGTCTTTGTTACCAAGCGCGCTGGAACCATTGTTACGTGTGCCGCAACCAGTGGCTACATGATTGAGTACGACAACCGCCACTTGTGGATGAAGCTAAAGACCATTAAGGGATCGCACTTCTCTAACTACCGCGAAGCGTGGGCGGCGAATCAGACAATCATGGATGGAAAAGTTGTTCCACCGCTTTCTGCTGTCTACCCACTTGAAGAAGTTGGCGAAGCTGCAAACGATGTTCACCACAACCGTCACGAAGGAAAGATTGGTGTGCTCTGTGTTGCTGAGCGTGAAGGACTTGGTGTTACCAATCCAGAACTTCGTGCCAAGGTCGGAGAAGACCGACTCACTATTTTCCGTCGACACGACAAGGGCTAATTGTGGAATCGCTATTTATTGAAATCGATCACGTTGCTATTGCAGTACATGACATTGAAGCTGCAATCAAGTGGTACGAAGAAGTCTTCGGTGCAACGGTGGAGCACCGTGAAGACGTGAAGTCTGACGGCGTCTACGAAGCACTCATAAACGTTGCTGAGTCCTACATTCAGTTGCTAACACCAACACGTGAAGATTCACCAGTTGCTAAGTACCTTGCAAAAAATGGTGAAGGTCTTCATCACATTGCCTACCGAGTCAACGACTGTGCTGAAGCGTTAAACGCTGCAAAAGAGTCGGGTTGTCGCGTCATTGATGAGAAGCCTCGTCCTGGATCGCGAAATACAACTGTTGCATTCATTCACCCAAAGACTTCGTTTGGAACACTTATTGAACTAGTGGAAGTCAACTAGCTCTTTTCTACTCAGATTTAGATACGTATCTACTTCGCAGTAATAAGTGATTACCTTATAAATTCTTGGCTCTAGGGCCACTAATTCTCAGATTTGTCATGGCACGCTCGATGTTAGGTAGCCTTGCTTCCTATGGAACACTCAATGTCTGAACGTTTGGCCCAATTAGAAGCTCTAAAGACCGAAGCTCGTCTAGCTGGCGGTGAAAAAGCAATCGAGCGACACCGCGCCAAGGGCAAGATGACTGCTCGTGAGCGCATTGAGTATCTTCTCGATGAAGGAACATTCCAAGAACTCGACATGCTTAATCGTCACCATGCATCTGGCATGGGCCTAGAGGATTCACGACCTTTCACTGACGGTGTCATCACAGGTTTCGGAAAAGTTGATGGTCGAAAAGTCTGCGTCTACTCTCAGGACTTCACTGTCTTTGGTGGTGCGCTTGGTGAGACTCACGGTGAAAAGATCCAGAAAATTATGGACCTCGCTATTTCAATGGGTCTTCCAATTGTTGGACTTAATGATGGAGCTGGTGCTCGAATCCAAGAAGGTGTTGCCGGACTTGATGCATACGGTGGAATTTTCTTCCGAAACGTAAAAGCATCTGGTGTTGTTCCACAGATCTCTGTAATCCTCGGGCCATGTGCCGGTGGTGGTGTGTATTCACCAGCACTCACAGACTTCATTTTCATGGTTCGCGAAACTAGCCACATGTTCATTACTGGCCCTGACGTTGTGAAGACTGTTACGGGCGAAGAAGTAACCCTCGAAGAACTCGGTGGTGCAATGACGCACGCAACTAAGTCTGGTGTCGCTAACTTCGTGTTCCCAGATGAGCAGAGTGTTTTGGATGAAGTTCGTTACCTTCTCTCATTCCTTCCTGCAAACAACATGGAAGAGGCTCCACGAATTCTTACTGGTGACCCAGCGGACCGACTCTGTGAAGAACTACGTGACATCCTGCCAACATCTCCGAACGTGCCTTATGACATGAAAAAGGTAATAACGGCAGTAGTTGACGATGGCGACTACATGGAAGTTAGTGCTGCATTCGCACCGCAAATCACCTGCGGGTTCGCTCGCATTGATGGTCACACTGTGGGCCTTGTTTCAAACCAGCCCCAGGTTCTTGCTGGTGTGCTCGACATTGACTCAAGTGAAAAAGCAGCACGGTTCGTGCGAACCTGTGATGCGTTCAACATTCCACTGATTTCATTCGTTGACGTTCCTGGATTCATGCCAGGTGTAGACCAGGAATATGGTGGCATCATTCGTCACGGTGCAAAGTTGCTCTACGCGTTCTGCGAAGCAACCGTTCCTCGCATCTCAGTTGTAACTCGTAAGGCCTACGGTGGCGCATACGTTGTTATGAACTCCAAGTCAATTGGTGCAGACCTTGCATTTGCTTGGCCAACTGCAGAACTTGCTGTTATGGGTTCTGCTGGTGCAGTTGAAATTGTTCACCGTCGCGACTTGATAAATGCTGAGAACGCTGATGAACTACGCGCACAGCTAGTTGATGACTACGAAGAGCGTTACGCCAATCCTTACATTGCAGCAGCTCGTGGATTTATTGATGATGTCATTGACCCAGCTGAAACACGAATGATTCTTGCTCGTTCGCTCGACTTGCTACGAGGCAAGCGTGAAGACTTGCCAAAGCGTAAGCACGGAAACGTTCCACTGTGAGCAACGGGCTCGCTCCACGACCAGAGTTGCCATCAGAAGACGTTGCAGCAGTTATCGCTGCAGCTCAGAATCATTTTGCTCATCGAGCTGAAGGTATTCCTGATACTCCACCAGTGTGGCGATTTTCAGGTCGTTGGTTTGGAACTCAAACGCTGACGAACAGACGATCTCTGTAACTAGAGCGAAGCTTCTACAAGACCCAGTAGATCGCTCATAATTGCGCTGAGTGAGAAGTCTTTTGGTGTGTAAACCGCGGCGACACCCTTTTTCTTAAGTGCTTCACCATCTTCATTCGGAATAATTCCACCAACAATTACCTTGGCTTCAACCCCTGCAGCGTTCAGTCCACTAATGACACGCGACACGAGCTCAATGTGCGATCCAGAAAGAATTGAAATACCTACGATGTCGACGTCTTCGTCTCGAGCGGCAGCAACAATTTCTTCAGGCGATAGTCGGATGCCTTGGTAGACAACTTCGAATCCGGCGTCTCGTGCAGCAACTGCAATCTGCTCCGCACCATTTGAGTGACCGTCAAGTCCTGGTTTTGCGACAAGCAACTTTGGCGGTGTTCCTCGTTTGGCCTGCACTGCTTTTGAGCGTGCAACAAGCAATGCAAAGTCATCCCCGCGGTTACTAATCCCACCTCGAACACCTGTAGGGGCGCGGTATTCACCATAAACAGCTCGCAGGGCTCCAGCCCATTCTCCGGTGGTGCCGCCAGCCTTAGCGAGAGCGATTGTTGGGATCATGATGTTGTCTTCAGGCTTCGAGCTCTTGGCAACACGAGTTAGCTCTTGGAGTGCTGCGCGAACTGCATTTTCGTCACGGTTAGCGCGCCACTTTGTAACGTCGTCAATCATTTCTCGTTCGACTTTTGGATCTACGGTCATGATTGCTTCAAGCGATGATCCACTTGTAAGTGGTGACTCGGTGGTCTCAGTGAACTTGTTCACACCAACAACTACTTGCTCACCGGACTCAATTCGAGCAACTCGCTCAGCTTGGCTCGCAACTAAGCGACTCTTAAGTTCTTCAATTGCTGCGAATGCTCCGCCAAGACTGATTACGTCATCGAGCTCGTTCTTAACTGCTTCAGTTAATTCGCGAACCTTGGCTTCCATTACGTGTGATCCAGCAAAGATGTCGGGATATTCGAGCAAGTCACTTTCATAAGCAAGTACTTGTTGCATACGAAGACTCCACTGCTGGTCCCAAGGGCGAGGAAGTCCCAGTGCTTCGTTCCACGCCGGTAGCTGGATTGAGCGCGCACGTGCATCGGCTGAAAGAGATACGCCAAGCATTTCAAGAACAATTCGTTGGACATTATTTTCCGGCTGTTGTTCAGTGAGCCCGAGTGAGTTCACTTGAACGCCGTATCTAAAGCGACGAAGTGCAGGGTCTTCAACTCCGTAACGAGTACGACAAATCTCGTCCCACATTGCGGTGAAGGTTCGCATCTTGGCGATTTCTTCAATGAAGCGAACTCCAGCGTTTACGAAGAACGAAATTCTCCCAACAACTTGCGGCATCTGTTCAGGCGTAACTTTTCCAGAATCACGTACAGCATCAAGAACGTCGATTGCGGTTGCTAGCGCGTAGGCAACTTCTTGTACAGGGGTGCATCCTGCTTCTTGGAGGTGGTAGCTGCAGATGTTGATTGGGTTCCACTTAGGAACATTGTTGATGCCATAAGCAATCATGTCAACAATGAGTCGACGTGAAGGCTCAGGTGCATAAATAAAAGTTCCTCGGCTGAGGTATTCCTTCACAATGTCGTTCTGCGTAGTTCCTTGCAGCTTGTTGAACGCAACGCCCTGTTCTTCAGCGAGTGCCAGGTACAGACCCCACAGCCAAGCAGCTGTTGCATTGATGGTCATTGAGGTATTGATTTCGCCAACGGGGATCTGGTCAAGGAGTTGGCGCATGTGGCCTAAGTGCGCAACAGGCACACCGACTTTTCCAACTTCACCAGCGGCAGCTGGGTCATCTGGGTCATACCCGGTCTGCGTTGGTAAGTCGAAAGCAATTGAAAGTCCAGTTTGACCCTTGGCGAGGTTGCCACGATAGAGCTCGTTTGATTTAACGGCTGTCGAGTGTCCCGAGTACGTACGTATTACCCATGGTTTAGAACGCTCAGCCATGTGACCTCCGGGTTTCTATCGACCGTAGTCGAAGAAACCGCTGCCAGTCTTTCGACCAAGTTTTCCAGCCGCAACTAATTCGCGCAACATTGGACGAGGCTTGAAGTTCTCTTCACCAGAGTCTGCGTACAGCGCTTCCAAGATTGAAAGTGATGTGTCAAGGCCAACGAGGTCAAGAAGTGCGAAAGGTCCCATTGGGAAACCACATCCACCCTTCATTGCAATATCGATTCCTTCACGGGTAGCAACGCCATCTTCTAAGAGGTGAATTGCGTTGTTTAGATATGGGAAGAGAAGTGCGTTAACAATGAAGCCGGCAACATCCTTAACTTCAACTGGGTCCTTGCCACATGCTTTAGCAAATTCAGTAACACGATTAATTGTCTCATCGCTGGAGCAAGATGCTCGAACAATTTCAACGAGTGACATGGTGTTTGCTGGGTTGAAGAAGTGAACACCACAAACAAGCTCACCGCGGTTTGTCTGCGCAGCGAGTTCAAGAACTGAAAGTGTTGAGGTGTTCGTTGCTAGAACGGCGTCCTTGTTGATTGTTTCGTCAAGCTCTTTAAAGATCTGCTTCTTAACATCAAGGTTCTCAACTACTGACTCGATTATGAGGTCACAGTCTGCGAGGTCTGTGAGATTGGTGGTTGCACTAACGCGAGCACGAAGCTGGTCAGCGTCTTCTTGAGTGCGCTTTCCTTTTTCGACTTGCTTCGCCAGGGACTTCTCGAGTCCAGCCAGCATCTTGTCAGCCGTTTCTTGTGAACGACTCCTAAGAATCACTGTTGCCCCGGCGGCTGCAGATACTTCTGCAATTCCGCTGCCCATAATGCCTGAACCTAAAATTCCAATTTTTGTGAACGTCATTTCAGAAGATTACTTGCCAGTAGCCGTGTCGAGCCAGTCGAGAGGACTTCGTTATGTATGCCTTGGCCGCTAGGGCCAAGTTCTTATGACTCAGTAATAGTCACAGACTCGATGATTACGTCTTCTTGCGGACGTCCGCTGCCTGTTCCGATTGCATCAATTGCTGCAACAACGTCAAGGCCCTTGACGACCTTGCCGAATAGTGCGTAGAGCGGTGGTAGGCGCATGCCATCTGGTCCAGAGATTACGAAGAACTGTGAACCATTGGTGTCAGGTCCTGCGTTAGCCATGGCGAGTGATCCAAGTTCATAACGACCAGCTTTTGGAAGCTCGTCTTTGAAGCGGTACCCAGGTCCACCGGCGCCAGTGCCAGTTGGGTCGCCACCTTGAAGAACGAAACCAGGAATCACGCGGTGAAAAACAATCCCGTCGTAGTAGTGCCAACGTGACAAGAACACAAAACTGTTGACAGTGTTTGGTGCGCCCGCTGCATCAAGAACAATTTCTAGTGTTCCCTTTGACGTGACCATTGTTGCTGAGTAGTTCTTTGCTGGATCAATGATCATGGGTGGTGCAGCATCAAACTTCTGGCGCTGTGCACTTGATCCGTCTGCGTTTGGAATGTTGTCACTCATGATTAACCCTTTGTGACCTTCAAGAGGTCAACTACGAATACGAGTGTGTCGTTTGCAGCGATGCCGTTACCAGGTGACTGTGCGCCATATCCAAGTGATGCAGGAATGATGAGTTCGCGTCGTCCGCCCTCACGCATGCCAACAATTCCTAGGTCCCAGCCCTTAATAACTTGACCTGAACCAAGCTTGAAGCTAAACGGCTGTGAAGTCCATGAAGACTGCTGAACTTTGTGAGTTGAGTAGGTGGCGAGAACGTACTGCATCTGGAGCGTGTCGCCAGCCTTTGCAGCTGCGCCAGTTCCTGCAATGAGGTCACTTGAACGCATTTGCGTTGGAGCGGCACTAGTTGGCACGGTAACGGTTGGCTCAGATCCAGACTTACCAGCGGCTGAGCGGTCTGGTGCAGGGATTGGTTGGAACGTTGAAACACTCGCCGCGATTGTTGAAGTCGTGACAGCACCAGTTGTCGTTGTTGACCCCTGCGCCATTGTTGTGGTTGTTGTTGCAAGTGTCGTCGTTGTGCCCGCAATAGTCGTTGTTGTTGTGGTGCTTGAGCCCCCAGAAAACAGCGCAGCACCGGTTCCTAGAACCATCGCGCCGACTATTGAAATAATTACCCAGCGTCGAAGAGTCTGACGCCTTTTGGATTCTTTTTGAAGTCGATCCATCTTTTCGCGGCGAGCCGCTTTTTGTCGTTCACGTTTAGTAGTAGCCATGAAGCGACTTTACTAGGACTTCAAGGGGGTAGAGGCCCTCAACTAGAATTACGTGATGGCTCTTGTGGTTCAAAAGTACGGTGGAACGTCAGTAGGCGATGCTGAACGTATTCGTGCTGTCGCCAGTCATGTTGCTAAAACTCGCGCCGAAGGCAATGAAGTTGTCGTGGTCGTATCAGCAATGGGTAAGTTCACCGATGAACTAATCAAATTGGCTGACGAAGTTTCCCCGACACGCCCGCCACGTGAACTCGACATGCTCCTCACCGCTGGCGAGCGAATCTCAATGGCCCTTGTTTCTATGGCACTTGCCGACCAAGGAGTGCAGTCTGCTTCATTCACCGGTTCACAGGCCGGAATTATTACTGACACCGAACACACTCGAGCCAAAATTCTTGAAATGCGTCCTGAACGCATTCGTGAAGCAATCGATGCCGGGAAGGTCCCCGTTGTTGCAGGGTTCCAAGGTGTCTCAACCGATCACGACATCACCACACTTGGTCGCGGAGGATCAGACGTAACTGCAGTTGCACTCGCTGCTGCACTTGGTGCTGATGTATGTGAGATCTACACCGACGTAACAGGTGTGTACACCGCTGACCCGCGAGTTGTACCAAAGGCGCACCGTTTAGACAAAATTTCTTTTGACGAGATGATGGAAATGGCTGCGACTGGCGGCCGTGTACTCATGCTGCGCTCAGTTGAATTCGCACGTCGTCATGGTGTGCCATTACATGTTCGATCAAGTTTTACCTGGGAACCAGGAACCTGGATTGTGGAGGAGGACCCCACTATGGAAGAAGCAGTTGTTACCGCAATTACCGACGATACGTCTGAGGCAAAAATCACGGTTGGTGGTGTACCCGACAAGCCGGGCATCGCTGCGAAGTTGTTTCGTGAGCTCGCCAATGAAGGCATCAACGTTGACATGATTGTCCAGAACACCGGAGCCAACGGGCTAACTGACATTTCGTTCACGGTTGCCCTTACTGATCTTGACGCCGCAACAGACGTATGCGAAAAAGTTAAATCAGTAATTGGTGCTGCATCAGTTACCACTGATAACAACATTGGACGTGTTTCAATTGTTGGCGCGGGCATGAAGTCGAGCGCTGGGGTTACGGCTCTGATGTTTGAAACACTTTCAAATAATGGGATCAACATTGAAATGATTTCAACGAGCTCAATTCGAATTTCTTGTGTTCTTCGCGCAGACAAGGTTGGAGACGCTGTTCGTTTCCTTCACACTGCGTTTGGGCTAGACGCGAACTAGACTCATCCCATGCGAATTGCCATTATTGGAGCCACAGGTCAAGTAGGAACAGTCATGCGAGCGATTCTCCGCGAGCGTAATTACCCAGTTGATGAGATCCGTTACTTCGGTTCATCACGCTCAGCTGGAACGTTCCTCGACTGGAACGGTGAGCAAATTCTTGTTGAAGACGCTTCAACAGCAGACTTCTCAGGCATTCAGATTGTTCTTGCATCTTCGGGTGCAACTGCATCTCGCGCCATTTCGCCTTTGATGGCTGCTGCTGGCGCAATTGTTGTTGACAACTCTTCAGCGTGGCGAAGTGACCCTGACGTTCCACTTGTTGTTTCTGAAGTTAACGCACACACTCTTCACAACATCCCTAAGGGAATTGTTGCAAACCCAAACTGCACAACTATGGCGGCAATGCCAGTACTTAAGCCGCTGCACCTAGCCGCAGGACTTACATCGCTAACCGTTTCTACATACCAAGCAGTCAGTGGTGCTGGACGAGACGGTGTTGATGAACTTGCTGGACAAGTTGAAGCATCTGTGCAGCGTGACATTCGAGTTTTAACGTTTGATGGTGCAGGAATTGAAATGACTCCTGGAGTTAAGTTTCCTAACACCATTGCGCACAACGTGATCCCTATGGCTGGTGACATGGTTGATGATGACCGACTCGAAACAGTTGAGGAAAAGAAGCTTCGTGACGAGAGTCGCAAAATTCTTGAAATACCTGGACTGCTTGTTGCGGCGACCTGCGTACGTGTTCCAGTATTCACCGGTCACTCACTTTCGATCACCGCAAGTTTTGATCGACCAATTTCACCTCAAGAGGCAACAGAAATTCTTTCTAATGCTCCAGGTGTTGTCCTTCACGAAATGCCGACACCACGTCTGGCTGCGGGCAAGGACCCAAGCTTCGTTGGCCGTATCCGCCCAGCCGAAACTGTGAAGAATGGCCTTTCGTTCTTTGTCAGCAATGACAACCTACGTAAGGGTGCAGCACTTAATACAGTGCAAATTGCTGAAGAACTCATCAGCATTCTTTCCTAGGAAAATACATTTTCTTTTAAAGGTGTTACACCGGCTACCTATGGTGTTCAAATAGAACAAAGGGGTTTGTCATGAACGGAATTATTTTTGGTGTTGCGGGTCTCGCAGTAGGCCTCTTGGTCGCACTACTTCTCAAGTCATCATCTAAGAAAACTTCCACAGCAGAAGTTCCAACAGGTGTAGCGCTTACCGCTGCAGATATTGAACGTGTCGTAAAGAGTCAGTTTGCTGAAGCGCTCACCGATCTCACTGAGAGAGCACGTGAAGACCGCAACGAGTCAATCAATCTCGCTGCAACCCAGGTTGCGAAGTCCGGTGGTGACGAACTTGGAAAGCGTGCAGAAGAAATCGACAACACCCTAAAGACCTACCGCGAAGCAATTGATAAACAAGTAAGCGAATTACAAGGCGAATTAAAGAACTTGCGCGAAATGAACATTGAGCGTTTCGGAAGTGTTGATACTGCAGTGAATGGTCTTGCGTTTCAAACACAAGCGCTAAACAAAGTTCTATCGAGCTCGCAAGGCCGCGGAAACTGGGGCGAGCGAATGCTCGAAGACATTTTGACCCAGTCAGGATTCGAACGCGGAATCAATTACGAGCGTCAGGAGAAACTAGAAGGTGGCGGTAAGCCTGACTACAGTTTCTTTCTTCCACCAGATCGTGTTTTGTATCTTGACTCGAAGTTCCCACTTGAGAACTATCTGAAGTATTTCGAAGCAAGTGATGAGAACTCACAGAAAATGTACAAGGAATCATTCTTAAAGAATGTTGAACAACGGGTCAAAGAACTCGAAGACCGCGACTACGTCGAGCAGTCAAACAAGAATGCAATTGACTACGTTTTGCTCTTCATCCCAAACGAAGGAATTCTTGGCTTCATTCAAAATGAACGACCAAGTTTGATCGATGACGCAATCAATAAGAAGGTGCTGCTCTGCTCACCACTTACTTTGTACGCATTCTTAGGTGTAGTTCGCCAGGCGAGCTCAAGCTTCAACATGGCTCAAGAAGCGAATGAAGTTCTTCGACTGCTTACGTCATTTGGTAAAGCGTGGACACACTACGTAAACAACTTGAATGACATCTATAAGTCATTTGAAAAGATGCAGAAAAAACTCAAAGCGGTCACTACTGGACGAGTATTTGGAACGCTCCGCAAGAGTGTTGAACAAGTTGAAAGCCTGGCCCAGTCCAAGGGGATTGGTGGAGACACCAAGGCCCTTGATGAAATGGTCGCTGCATTCGAAACTGTTGAACAGTCTGGCGATAGTGACTACGAACTTGATGATGAATAATTTGCTTGATTCACTAGTTGTTTCTCCACCCACGTTGAGTGAGTAAGTTCTTTACTCGTGGCCCGCACTCGCGCTCAACGTCGTGTCCAGTCAATATTTATTGGGTTGGCAGTTCTCATCACATTGCTGGTGCTTCTCTTCGCGCGTGACATCAATACTTCTGCGCATCAAGCAAGTAGCCCTCGTCGAAGCGAAAATTTAAGCTTTGCGACGCTCGCGAACTCGCTAGTCCAGAAACAAAATAACTTTGATTCGCGGTTATCGTTCCTTCTGCAAAATGGCTCTAATTTAACTCGCCCAGTTTTTGCGGCGCGTCTTCAACAGCTTGCACTTGAGCTGCCACAGTGGGAGACAGATGTTCAGTTGCTCAAGAGCCCAACATTGGCGCATCACATCAATACTGAGTTTGTTTCTATAACTGAATCAAGAATTGACATCCTCACTTCTGTTATTCAATCTGTGAGTGATGATCTGCAACTACCTGGAATCACGCTTGGCAAAACACCAAGCTCACACTCTTCACTGACGTTGCTCAAACAAAAATGGGACCGCGACCGTTTCGGTCTTCGAAAAGAGCCAGGTCGAGCTCAACTCCTCTCGTTTACAAATCTCGTTGGTTCGTTGCACCACATGGGCACTCTCTCTTCTCTGGCGTCTTCGCCGACTTTGCGAGTCACGCGTGGAATTGGAATCGCAGCAGTTTCGGTACGTCCTTCGCCGCTTCCCGCGTCGCAAGGAGTTCTACTTCTCGCCCCATTGACCAGAGTGAATCTTGCAGTTTCAGTAATGAATGCGAGCTATGTGAACCAACCAGTAACACTGACAATCACATTTCAGCCAACTAATGGCAAAGGCGTTTATCAATCTCAGAGCTTGAAGGCAACGCTTGGGCCTAATCACGCGTACGGTTTTTTGCCAAAATCCTTAAAAACTAAGGCTGGCCAGCGTGCAACATTAACTATCTCCGTTGACGGAGCTCCAGGTGCTGCAGGTATGACAAGGACAAAGGTGTACTCAGTCGTAATGTCACCTTCCGGTAATAATTCTTAGGTTTTCTCGACAAAAGCTCGCCTACAATGGGTACGCAACCAATTAATAAGTGAGGCATTGTGAAGCAGTCGATAACCGTTACCGATAACCGGACTGGCGACTCTTTAGAAATTCCTATCGAAAATGGTGGGGTATCTGCGAAGGAAATCATCAAGGCCGCTCCTGGCCTTTGGGTCTACGACCCAGCCTTTATGGCTACCGCTGCGGCTGAATCTTCAATTACATACCTTGATGGGGAAGCGGGCATTCTTAGGTACCGTGGCTATCCCATTGAGCAACTTGCAGAGCACTCAACATACCTAGAGGTTGCGTATCTCCTAATGCACGGAGAGCTTCCAAACGCAGAACAATCTGCTACCTGGAGCAAAGAAATTACGCACCACACGTTCATTCATGAAAACGTTCGAAAGCGGTTCCTAGAAGGATTCAACTACGACGCTCACCCAATGGGAATGCTCGTATCTGCGGTGGCTGCACTTTCTACGTATTACAAGGACTCAAAAGTTCTTGACGAAAAAGAAACATTGAATCGACAAATTGTTCGACTCATCGCAAAGATGCCAACACTCGCTGCTGCTGCACACCGATTCTCTGTAGGAATGCCGTTCGTGTATCCAGACAACAGCCTCGGCTATACAGAAAACTTTCTTTCAATGATGTGGAAGATTGCTGAACCACGCTTTGAGCCAGATCCAGTGCTTGCAAAAGCTCTTGACGTTCTCTTTATCTTGCACGCAGATCACGAGCAGAACGCTGGAACAACAGCTATGCGTGTTGCTGGATCAGCACATGCAGACCCGTATGTTGCAACCGCCGCCGCAGCCGCAACGCTGTACGGACCGCGACACGGTGGGGCTAATGAAGCAGTGCTCAAGATGCTGAATCAAATTGGCAGCATCGAGAACATTCCTGCGTACATTGAAACAGTTAAGCAAGGCAAGGCCATTCTTCAAGGATTCGGTCACCGTGTTTACAAAAACTTTGACCCACGCGCAACAATCATTAAGAAGACTGCAGATGAAGTGTTCAAGGTAACGGGCAAGAACCCACTTCTTGACATTGCACTCAAGCTCGAAGAAATTGCGTTGAAGGATGACTATTTCATCTCACGTCGTCTCTATCCAAACGTTGACTTCTACTCTGGAATCATTTATCAGGCAATGGGCTTTCCACCAGAAATGTTCACAGTGCTGTTTGCAATTCCTCGCACATCAGGTTGGCTTGCTCACTACCAAGAATTGCTTGACCAGGACGTAAAGATTTCTCGTCCACGTCAGCTCTACATTGGTGAAGATGTTCGAAACTACGTTCCTATGAAGGATCGCAAGTAGATCTAAGCGTTAATTGCTTCAAGCAACTGCTGCATGTGTTCACGTGGATGACGTGTGTAGATATCCAACCAGTCACTCACTGTGTAAGGACCACTTTCAGAATGTGTCCCGTATTTTTCCAGGTCAGTTTCTTTAAGTAAATGAAGAATGCTCGCAGAAGCTTCGCGCACTGACTTGAAAACGTTTAATGAGAGCTCTGGTGTAAGCGTTTGATAGCCAAGTTCGAGGCACTGTGCCCACGCTGCTTCGTCGTATCCCTGGATTATTGATCCAGCAGGTTCTGCCAGTAATCGGCGAAGCCTGGCGTACGACTGTGCTTCGGAATCTGCAACATGATGTATTACTTGTCGAGCCGTCCAGCCATCTTCAACGTGAGCATCAATCTTTGTCATGTCTATTCCAGCGACTGCATCAAGAAATATTTTTGTTGATGCTTCGTACTCTGCGATACGTTCGCTTAACTTCATCGTCAAACTTTACTACTTAATGAGCTTTGGTTCAATGACTCGAGTGAGTCCTTCTTGAACCATTGAGACACAAAGTTCTCCTGCTTGGTTAAAGAGGAAACCACGAGCAAGTCCACGAGCACCATGTGCAATTGGCGAGTCTGTGTCGTAAAGAAGCCATTGGTCTGCACGAACGTCACGGTGGAACCACATGCAGTGGTCGAGACTCGCTCCCATAAATCCACCTGTGTCCCATCGAATTGAGTGTGGGGCCAGAATTGTGTCGAACAAACTCATGTCACTTGCGTAGGTAACAACACAAGCGTGAAGCAGCGGATCATCAGGCAACGTTCCATCAGCTTTGATCCAAATTTGCTTCACTGGCTCTTTGCTTCTGTTCGCATGCCAAGGAAGTTCACCAACGAAGCGCTGATCAATTGGGTGCTTACGCTTGAACCACTCGTCAATTGCGCCCTTCTCATCTTTCACTCGCTCAAACAAGGGAAGAATGGATTCTGGATCTGGTGCAGAGGGCATTGCAATTTGGTGCTCGAGACTCACTTCTTCATTGTGGAAACTCGCTTGCATGTTGTAAATAGCTTTTCCGTGCTGGATTGCAACTACACGTCTAGTAGCGAAACTCTTTCCATCACGAATACGGTCAACCTCGTAAAGGATTGGCGCGGTTGGATCACCAGAGCGAAGGAAGTACGAGTGCAGAGAGTGAACTTTTACATTCTCAACCGTGCGCCCTGCAGCCATTAGAGCTTGCGCAGCAACTTGACCACCGAATGTGCGTTGGCGCTCTTCTTTGGGATGAACCCCGCGAAAGATGTTCACTTCAATATCTTCCAGGTCAAGAAGGTCCACAAGAAATTCTAAAGATTCAGACATGTATCTATTCTGGCACTTCAGCGCACCTACTTTGTCTGCATCAAGAAATACCAGCACTTAGGGCCAGCCAAGTGATAGCGAAGTAGAGTCGTTGCTATGCCTAAGAACATTCGCGAAGTTATCGCGTGGTCGAAAACACACGACGGAAAGAAAATTATTCGTTTTGGGCTTAGTTCTGTCATCACCACTTCTGTTTCGTTCCTTGGAATTGTTATTTCGTACGGATTCCACTTAATTCATGGGGTGCTTGGCGCCACATTGTTTGGAAACCTCGTCGCGGTCATTCCTGGCTATTACCTCAGTCGCTCATGGGCTTGGGGCAAAAAAGGCAAGAGCCACATTCGAAAAGAAGTACTTCCGTATCTCTCAATCTCGGGAATGGGAATTTCATTCTCATTGATTGGTGCCTCTTTTGTGAAGCATCTCGTGCACACTCACAATTGGCACCACTTGTTCAATACGTTCTTAATCGCGGGCGTTAACTTGCTTAGCTTCGGAGTGTTTTGGGTTCTCAAGATTTTGCTCTTCAACAAAATCTTTCACACGAACAAGCTCCGCGATATTGAAGAACACCTCAGCGATGAGGAAAAGGCAATACGTCTTTAGTCGCGAAAGTTAGTGAACTGAAGTGGAACTTCCATGTCCGCTTCTTTGAACTTCGCCATTGCTGCTTGAAGGTCGTCGCGTTGCTTTCCAGTAACACGCACTTGATCACCTTGGATTGAAGAACTCAAATTCTTAATTCCGAATTCCTTGACCATCTTGTTGATCTTCTTACCGATTTCTTGTGAGATGCCTGCTTTAAGAACAACACGCTGGCGAGCTGCTCCTTGACTTGCTTCTTCAATTTTTTGTGGGTCAAGCGTTTTCAGCGAAACCTGACGTTTCACAAGCTTTTCCTCAAGCAGTTGATAGAGCGCACGAAGTCGGTCTTCAGTCGAGCAAGCAAGCTTGAGTTCTTTTTCAGTGAACTCAATCACAGGGTTGGTGTTCTTGAAGTCGAAGCGAGTCGATGCTTCACGGTTCGCTTGATCCACTGCATTTCGTACTTCTTGCAGGTCAATTTCAGAGACAATGTCAAAACTAGGCATGGCTAAATGGTAGATGCTGAAGGCCGGTTGGAAGTGAGGGCGCGAGGCGAAGTAGGATTCTCGACGGGTCAGTGCCCGAGTGGCCAATGGGATCTG
>Ga0209829_10000119_pt1 | contig 68557 bp, 49 predicted proteins | sample C_140205_EF_Meta_FD_187311 | JGI IMG/M metagenome (GOLD analysis project Ga0209829, IMG submission 187311) | Freshwater microbial communities from Lake Croche, Canada to study carbon cycling - C_140205_EF_MetaG (SPAdes) (version 2) | ecosystem: Environmental > Aquatic > Freshwater > Lake...
AATCACGACGCTGACCCGGCCGCGCGATGCCACCTTGCGCACCTGTTCGCCGACCGCGGCCTCAAGGCTCTCCCATTCCTCCGGGAGCTTGATCGCGAGGTCGAGGGTCTTCCGGTTCACCGAGCTGACCTGGACCGTAAGCGTATACGTGCCCAGCGTTGCGATGCCCCGTCCGTAGCCCGTCATGCTTTTCATGGTGGGGAAGTAACAAGTAACCAGGGGTAAGTGGCAAGAAGACCGGTGAGCGATTTTTGGGCGACAGAGCTCACGGAGTAAGCACCGCGATCACTGAGGATACACATCCCCTTCCGCGGTGATCTCTGTGGCCCGGCTCTGTGTCCTTTGTGACGAAAACGAAACCACCTTCACTTCACCTTCGAACCCAGAATCTTGGCGACCTGCTCGACGTCCTTGTCGCCGCGGCCGGACAGGTTGACGATGATGATCTTGTCTTTCGCCAGCGCCTTGGCGCGCTTCAGGCCGTGGACCAGCGCGTGGGTGGACTCGAGCGCCGGGATGATGCCTTCCAGCCGCGAGCAGAGCTGGAGCGTCTCCAGCACTTCGTCGTCCGTGGCGTAGGCAAACTCGATCCGGCCCCGGTCGCGATAAAAGGCGTGTTCCGGGCCCACGGCGGCGTAGTCCAGGCCGGCGCTGACGGAATGCGTGAGTTCAATCTGCCCCTCAGCGTCCTGCAGCAGGAAGGTCTTGCAGCCTTGCAGCACGCCCAGGCGGCCGCCGGCGAAGCGCGCGGCGTGTTCCCCGGGCTTGATCCCGCGGCCGCCGGCCTCGACGCCGAACATCCGCACGCCGGGCTCCTCCAGGAACTCAAAGAAGAGCCCGATGGCGTTGCTGCCACCCCCGACGCAGGCGATCAGCTCGTCCGGCAGCCGGCCCTCGCGCGCGAGGATTTGCTCCTTCGCCTCCAGGCCGATGACCCGATGAAAATCCCGCACCATCATCGGATACGGGTGCGAGCCATACGCGGTGCCGAGGATGTAGTGGGTGCTGCGGACATTGGTCACCCAGTCACGCATGGCCTCGTTGATGGCCTCCTTGAGGGTCTTCTGGCCGGCCTCAACCGCGCGCACCTCGGCGCCCATCAGCCGCATCCGGAAAACATTCAGTGACTGCCGCGCCATATCGTGTGCGCCCATGTACACCACGCATTCCAGGCCGAACTTCGCGCACGCCGCCGCCGTGGCGACCCCGTGCTGGCCCGCGCCGGTCTCCGCGATGATGCGCTTCTTGCCCATGCGCTTCGCGAGCAGGGCCTGCGCGAGGGCGTTGTTGATTTTGTGGGCTCCGGTGTGAAGCAGATCCTCGCGCTTGAGGTAGATTTTCGCCCCGCCGGCATGCTGGGTCAGCCGCTCCGCCAAATAAAGCGGCGTCGGCCGGCCGGCAAATTCCTGCAAATGGCGCCGCAACTCCGCCTGGAAAGCCGCATCGCTCCGGGCCACCTCGTAGGCTGCCGCCAGCTCCGACAGGGCCGTCATCAGCGTCTCGGGCACAAACACCCCGCCATAGCCGCCAAAATGACCCGCGCCATCCGGCAGCGAGAAGCGGTCGAGTTGCGGGGCGGGGACGGGAGCGGGCATACGTGGCTCGGAGTGAAAGGAGGTCCGCCCGGGAGGCAAACCTCTCTTTGCCATTCACACCCGCTTGATGGTCACCAGCGTCAGGTCGTCCCGGAGGGCCGCCTTGCCGGCAAACCGGTGCACCGTTTCCAGGATGCCGTCATTGAGCTCACGGGCGCTGCGCGCATGCAGCGCATGCACCGCATCCGCCAAGCGGGCCCCGGAAAACTCCTTGTCCTCCTCATTCGGCGCCTCGGTCAGGCCGTCGGTATAGAGCACCAGCGCATCCCCCTGGTGAAACGGCTCCGTGCGGTCCTGGATGACCGCGGTAAAAATCTCGTCGGGCACCAGGCCGAGCGGCATGCCCTCGGACCCGACATACTCGCCCACCGACACGCCGGTCACCCGGTCCCGGCGCGAAAACAGCGGCAGCTCGTGGCCCGCGCGCGCGAAGGTCACCTCGTGGCGCGCCGTGTCGATCACCGCGTACAGGATCGTGATGAACATGCCGCGCAGATCGGCGCCGAGCGCACGGTTCAGCTCGGCGAGGGTCTGCGCCGGCGACTCGTGCCGCGGCGCGATCTGCCGGAGATTCGTGCGGCACATCGCCATCAGCAGCGAAGCCGGGATGCCCTTGCCCGACACGTCCGCGACCGCGACCCCGAGGCGCGTGGGCGAAAGCGGAAACAGGTCGTAGAAATCGCCACTGACCTTCTGCGCCGGGGTGTAACGGGCGTCGAGATCGAGGCCACCCATTTGCGGGGGCTCCTTCGGCAGCAACATCTGCTGGATGCCGCTCGCCAGGGACAGGTCGAGATCGAGCTGGCGCTTCTCAATCTGGAAATTGAGGAACTCCGCGTTGTGCAGCGCGAGGGCGGCCTGCTCGGCCAGCGACTGCATGAGGGAAAAATCCATCAGCGTGAACGGCTCGCCATCCGCCGAGTTCGCCACCGCCAGCACGCCAAAAAAACGGTCGCGGAATTGCAGCGGTACGGCGATGAGCGAGCGGACTTTCAGCGCCGGGTCCTCGTGGAGCACCACGCGGGCGTCGGCGGCGGCATCCGCGATCAGCTGGCCCCGACCGGTCTGCACGACCGCCCCGACAATGCCCTCGTTGGCCGGAAAGGCCTCCGTCTTGAGCACCTGCTCGATAAAGCGGGCGCGGGTGGCGAGTTTTTCCCGGACCGCCGCCGGCAACGGCCGGTGCGGGGGAAAAAGTCCCTCGACCGCCGCGCTGCGCATTTTGCCGTCCTCGGTCTTCTCAAACAGGCAGGCGCTGAGGGCGCCCGAACACAGGATGGCCGCGTGGACGATACGCTGGTGCAGCGCCTCGCGCGTCAGCCCCTCACCCAGGGCCTCGACCATGTGGTGCATGAAATCCACCACCAACTGGCGCTCCTGCGTCACCTGGGCCTTTTCCTCCTCGAGGCGACGCACCGTCCGCCGCGACCGGTAGACGGGCAGGAACATGGCGAGGACACCAAGGATAAGGCCAATGACTAGGACCGGAAACATGGGAGGGGATGAGTGTGGCAGGCCCCGCGCCGTCCGGCAATGGCGGAGTGGGCGCAGGCCCGGCCAAACCAGGCCTTTTTTTGCGTCTTAAAGCGCAAATGGGTGGCCCGCTCGCGCGCAACCCACCCTGACCGGCCTACTTCTGCTCGACCCGGTTCTTCAGGAACGCGAGCACGTCCTGAAACTTGCCACGGTTAGTCTCATCCACCGCGATCAGGGATTCGTGGGCCGCAAGCACCAGCCGGGCGTTCTCCAACTCGGAGTGGTCCGGGCACTGCAGCGCGGTAGCGCACTTGTCGAAACTCATCTGGAAGTCCCCGGCGTCCACCGTCAGCAGGCGGTGCAGGCCGAGGTTGCGGATCAGCTCGAGGTTGCGCGGGCCCACTCGCGCCAGCACAAAGCTGCTGGTCGGCGCGGCTTTTTTCAGCTCGAGCGCCGCCCCGGCGAGGACCCCGAGAAACGTGCTGTCCATGCTGGTGCAGTGCAGGAAATCGAGCACGAAGCGCGTTTTTCCCTGGCCGATCAGCTCCGCAACAAAGTCCTTCAGGCAGGCGCTGTTTTGAAAACACGCGCGGCCGTCAATGCGGACGACCACGGGATCGGAATAGGCATCGACCAGAAAGGTGGGTTTGCCGGTTTCGGGCATACTGGTGGGGGCAAACGCTAACCACAGCGGGCGCTGCGGCAAGGGCGGTGGGATTAATTTTGGGTTATGATTTGACGCAACACGTAGGGCAGGATCCCGCCGTGCTGGTAGTAGTCGATCTCGATGGGCGTATCGATCCGGCAGCGCACGGCCACGTTTTCGATCGTGCCGTCCTTCCGCGTGACCTTGAGCGTCAGATCCTGCTGTGGCTTGATGGCGGCGCTGAGGCCGACCACGTCGTAGGTTTCGCTGCCGTCGAGCTTCAGGGTCTGCGCCGTCGTGCCTTCCTTGAATTGCAGGGGCAGCACGCCCATGCCGACGAGGTTGGAGCGATGGATGCGCTCGAAGCTTTGCGCCACCACGACCTTCACGCCGAGGAGGTTCGTACCCTTGGCCGCCCAGTCGCGTGAGGAACCGGTGCCATACTCCTGGCCGGCGAGGATGATGAGGGGCGTCTTGGCGGCGATGTGCTTCACCGCGGCGTCGAAGATCGCCATCTTCTCGCCCGTCGGCTGGTAGATCGTGCTCCCGCCCTCCTCGCCGCCGAGCATCAGGTTCTTGATGCGGACGTTGGCGAAGGTGCCGCGGGTCATGATGCGGTCGTTGCCGCGGCGCGAGCCGTACGAGTTGAAGTCCTCGAAGGCCACGCCGTTATCCAGGAGGAATTTCCCTGCGGGCGAGGTCTTCTTGATCGCGCCGGCCGGCGAGATGTGGTCGGTCGTGACCGAGTCGCCAAAGATGCCCAGGGCCCGGGCGCCCTTGATCTCGGCGATCGCCCCGGGCAGCAGGCTGAAGTTCGTGAAGAACGGCGGCTCCTGGATGTAGGTGGACTTGGCCTCGAAGGCGTAGACATTGCCCGTCGTGGCCGGGATCTCGTTCCACTTGGGGTTCTGCGCGGCGAAGTTGGTGTAGAGCCGGCGGAACACCGCGGGCTTCAGCGCCGCCTGCATCTGGTCGCGAACTTCCTGCAGCGTCGGCCACAGGTCCTTCAGGTACACGTCCTTGCCATCCTTGCCCTGCCCGATCGGCTCCTTGGACAGGTCGATGTCCACGCGGCCGGCGAGCGCAAACGCCACGACGAGCGGGGGGGACATCAGGAAGTTGGCCTTGATATTCTGGTGCACGCGGGCCTCGAAATTACGGTTGCCCGAGAGGACGGACGCGGCCACGAGGTCGTGCTTGACGATGGCTTCCTCGATCGCGGGATGCAGCGGGCCGGAATTGCCGATGCAGGTGGTGCAACCGTAGCCCACGGTCTGGAAGCCGAGCTGGTCGAGGTACGGCGTGAGGCCGGTCTTGTCGAGGTAGTCGGTGACGACGCGCGAGCCGGGGGCAAGCGAGGACTTCACGGTCGGGTTGACCTTGAGCCCCTTTTCCACCGCCTTTTTCGCCAGCAGGCCGGCCGCAAGCATGACGCTCGGGTTGGAGGTGTTGGTGCAGCTCGTGATGGCGGCAATGAGCACGGAGCCATGGCCAACTTCGCCCTCGATGCGCGGAGCGCCGTTGGGCACTTGGTCCGGCGTCGGGCGGTTGTTGACCATCTCACGCTCGGTGGAGGGATTGGTGTCGCCGGCGGCGGATTTCGCGGCGGAAACCGGAGCCTGGCTGCCGCCGCCAGAATGGAATGAGCCGGTGGCCACGACATGGATCTTCTGGCCGAGGTCCTCGGCCTTTTTGCCAAAGCCGTTTTCCGTGACGGGCTTCGCGAACGCCGTCGTGAATTCCTGCTTCAGCTTCGGCAGCTCAATGCGGTCCTGCGGGCGCTTCGGGCCGGCCACGCTCGGAACCACGGTGGAGAGGTCGAGATCGAGGTCCGTCGAGTAGTCGATCGCACCCTTGGCCGGAATACCCCACAGGCCCTGGGCCTTGTAATAGGCCTCATACAGCGCGATGTGCTGGTCGTCGCGGCCCGTGGCGCGCAGGTAGTTCGAGCACTCCGCATCAATCGGGAAAAAGCCCATGGTCGCGCCGTATTCGGGCGCCATGTTGGCGATCGTCGCGCGGTCCACAACCGGCAGCGCAATCGCGCCGGGGCCGTAGAACTCGACGAACTTGCCGACGACCTTCGCCTGGCGCAGGAGCTGCGTGACGGTCAGCGCGAGGTCGGTCGCGGTCACGCCTTCGCGCAGCGCGCCGGTGAGGTGCACGCCAACCACGTCGGGCGTGAGGAAATAGACCGGCTGGCCGAGCATGCCCGCCTCGGCCTCAATGCCGCCGACGCCCCAGCCCACGATGCCAATGCCGTTGATCATCGTCGTGTGCGAGTCGGTGCCAACCAGGGTGTCAGGGTAATAGACGCCGTTCTTGTCCGCGAGGATGCCCTTGGCGAGGTACTCGAGGTTGACCTGGTGCACGATGCCGATGCCGGGCGGCACGACCTTGAACGTGTCGAAGGCCTGCATGCCCCATTTCAGGAACTGGTAGCGCTCCCGATTGCGGCTGAACTCCAGCTCGAGGTTCTGCGCCAGCGCCGCGGCGCTGCCGGAGAAATCCACCTGGACGGAATGATCCACCACGAGGTCCACCGGCACGAGCGGCTCGATGATCTTCGGGTCCTTGCCCAGCTTCACCACCGCGGCGCGCATCGCCGCGAGATCCACCAACAGCGGCACACCCGTGAAATCCTGCAGCACGATGCGCGCGACGACGAAGGGAATCTCCTCCTTACGCGGGGACTTGGCGCCCCAGCCCGCCAGATCGCGGATCGCCTGCTCCGTGACGCGCTTGCCGTCAGCGTTGCGCAGCAGCGACTCGAGCACCAGCCGGATGGACACCGGCAGGCGCGAGACCTTGAAGCCGGCTTTTTCCAGCGCGGGCAGCGAGTAGAACTGATGCGTCGCGCCGTTCGCGGAGAACGTCTGCAGCGTCGAGAAGGGATTGGGGAGGCTCATCGCAATGCTTTCGGGTGGGCGGAGGGTTATTTGGCCAGGGCGGCTTTCACCGCGGTAAAATCAGGCAGGTCCTTCGGCGTGGCGGTCTGCTCGGCGTACTTGATCACGCCGTCTTGCCCGATGACGAAGGCCGCGCGGGCCGACGTGTCGCCGATGCCGGCGAGACCCGGAAACACGACGTCGTAGGCCTTGGTCACGGTCTTGTTGAGGTCGGAGAGCAGCGTGAGGCCGATCTTGTTCTGCTTGGCCCAGGCCTCGTTGGCGAACGGGCTGTCCACGCTGATGCCGTAAACCTCGGCGCCGAGCCCGGTGTACTGGTCGAGCCCGCTGGTCATGTCGCACATCTCCTGGGTGCAGGTGCCGGTGAAGGCCAGCGGGTAGAACAGCAGCACGGTCTGCTTCTTCCCAAAATTGTCGCTGAGCTTGATGTCCTTGAGCCCCTCGGGCGTCTTGGTCTTGAGGGTGAAGTCAGGGGCTTTGGAGCCGACGGCGAGAGGCATGGCGGGAGGGTTGGACGAGGGTTGTGGTTGGGTTCGCGGCCCGGGAACGGGCGCGACGGCAGAACGCAAGGAATAGACCGCGCGACGCCGCGGCCGCAAACCGTTTTTCCCAAAAGAAGCGGGTATTCTATTTTCGTCGTCTTCGTCATAAGTTTTGTTTTGCGCCGCTCCGGCCCCGCCCCGTTAACTCGCCCGTCCCCATGACGATCCTCGAAGACCTCCAGTGGCGCGGCCTGTACGCCGATTGCACCGACGCAGCCGCGCTGACCCAGCGCCTGGCGGAGGGCCCGATCGCGCTCTATTGCGGCTTCGACCCGACCGCCGACTCGCTCCACGTCGGCAACCTCGTGCCGCTGCTCGCCCTCCGCCGCTTCCAGCTTGCCGGCCATCGCCCCATCGCCCTCGCCGGCGGGGCCACCGGCATGGTCGGCGATCCGTCGGGCAAGTCTGATGAGCGCAACCTGCAGACACCGGAGCAGGTCGCCCACAACATCACGGCCATTCGCGAGCAGTTGTCGCGCTTTCTGGATTTTACGGCGGCCGGCAATCCGGCGCGCCTCGTGGACAACGCCACCTGGACCACCCCGCTGAGCTTCCTCGAGTTCCTCCGCGATGTCGGAAAACATTTCTCCGTCAACGTGATGATGGCGAAGGATAGCGTGCGCTCGCGGCTCGAGGGCGACGGCGGCATCAGCTACACGGAATTCAGCTACATGCTGCTCCAGGCAAATGATTTCCTGCACCTGCGCACCAACCTGAGCTGCGAGTTGCAGGTGGGCGCCACCGACCAGTGGGGCAACATCACGGCCGGCACCGACTTGATCCGCAAGAAGCTAGGGGCGCCCGCCTGGGGCCTGACGTTCCCGCTGCTGACCAAGGCCGATGGCACCAAATACGGCAAATCCGCCAGCGGCGCCGTGTGGCTCGATGCCCAGCGCACCTCGCCCTATCGCTTCTATCAATTTTTCATCAACGCCGACGACGCCGACGTTATCAAGCTCCTCAAAGTGCTGACCTTCCTCTCCCATGAGGAAATCACCGCCCTCGAGGCCGGGATGAAGGCCAACCCCGGCGCCCGCGCCGCGCAAAAGGCCCTCGCCCGCGAGCTCACCACCCTCGTCCACGGCGCCGCCGCCCTCACCGCCGCCATCAAGGCCAGCGAGATTCTCTTTGGCGGCTCACTCGATGGCGTCACCGAGGCGCTCTTCAACGATGTCGTCGGCGAAATCCCCACCAAGGAGCTGGCGCAATCGTCCCTCGCCGCCCCCGGTATGCCGCTGACCGATCTCCTCGTCCACTCGGGTCTCGCCACCTCCAAGGGCCAGGCGCGCAAGGATATCGAGGGCGGCGGCATCAACTTGAACAACGTCCGCGTCGCCGATGTCGCGCAGGCCGTCACCACCGCCGACCTGCACTTCGGCAAATACGTCCTCCTGCGCAAGGGCAAGCGGACGTACGCCGTGATCCACGTCCAGTAATCCGCCACCGCCCGGACGGGTGGGCCCGCCGCTCCCCTTTATCTGGCAACCCCCGCCGCCCGGCCCGGTCAGTATCAGCGCGCATGGCCTCTCCCACCTCCGATCGTACTCCTGACGTCCGCTGGCTGCCCACCGGCGCGGAAGCCTATCGCCGCATGCTCCCGGCGATCGCGGCGGCCAAGCGCTCGATTCGCTTCGAGATGTACATTTACCACGCCGACGCGTCCGGCGGAATCTTCCGCACCGCGCTGACCCAGGCCGCACAGCGCGGGGTGCGCGTCCAGCTTCTCCTCGACGGACTGGGGAGCGGCGGACTCCCGGCCGACTATTGGGCGGAACTCCGCGCGGCTGGCGGCGTGGTGCGGCTGTTCAATCCCCTTTCCGTGCGCGGCTTCCTCTTCCGGAACCACCGCAAGCTGCTGCTCGTGGACGATGCCGTGGCGTTTGTCGGCGGCTTCAACATCGCCGACGACTACAACGGCGATGGCGTGACGCAGGGCTGGCGCGACCTGGGTTGGGAACTGGACCGGCCGGACGCCGTCAAGCAGCTCGCCACGGCCTTCGACGGGATGTTTCGCGCCTACGACCTGCAGCACCGGCTGCTGCACCGCATCCGCCTTCCCCTGCACCGCGCGCAGCCCCGTCATCCCCGCGGACCGGTCCTGCTCGGCGCGCCACGCCTGCTGCGCAATCCCTTTGGCGTGAGCCTGCGGCAGGCTCTGCGCGGGGCGAAAAACGTGCAGCTCATCTCCGGCTATTTCGTCCCCAATTTCCGTCTGCGCCGGGCCCTGCGGCGTGTCGCCCGGAGCGGCGGCAACGTGGAATTAATCCTCGCCGGGAAATCCGATGTGCCGATCGCCCAGACCGCCGCCCGCTCGCTGTACGGCTCGCTGCTCCGCGCCGGCGTGAAGATCTACGAATACCAGCCGCAGATCCTGCACGCGAAGCTGGCGATCGTGGATGACGTGGTCTTCGTCGGCTCCGCCAACCTCGACATCCGTTCCTTCGGCATCAACTACGAGGTGATGGTCCGCGTCGAGGACGCCCGCCTCGCCGCCGAGGCCCGCGCGCTCTTCACCGCCGATCAAAACCACTCGGCCCAGGTCACCCGGGAGGACTGGCGCACCAACCGGAGCTGGCTGACCCGCCTCCGCGGCCACTGGGCGGTCTTTTTCTTCACCAAGATCGACCCCTGGCTCGTCCGCCGGGCCCTGCGCGGGATCTCCTGAATCGATCCTCCGGGTGAAACCGCGGGAAAGCGGAATTACGGAACCGAGCCTCCGTTTTCCCGGAAGTCCAGCCGTCGCCCTTTTCCGCGATCTACCTTGGAAAGCGGGCTCCCGGCATTAGGTTTCCCGCGTTGAAACGTTCACTCACCCTTGGATCCCTTTGGCTGTACTTGGCGCTCAGCAGCCTCCCGGCCAGCGGAATCGCGCCTGATTCTCCGGCCAATCCGTTGCGCACCGTCCACTTGCTCGAGACCGGCCAGCCGGTCCGCATCGTCTGTTTCGGCGACAGCGTCACGGGGGTTTATTACCACACCGGCGGCCGCCGCGCCTGGTGCGACCTCGTGGGAATTGCCCTGCAACGGCTCTACCCTCGGGCCCGCCTCGAAATGATCAACGCCGGCATCAGCGGCAACAGCACGACCGATGCGTTGCCGCGCATGGCGGCCGATGTCCTCCGGCACCGGCCCCAACTGGTGCTCGCCATGTTCGGGTTGAACGATGTGACGCGCGTCTCCCCGGATGATTTTCGCGCCAATCTCCGGCAAATCGTGCAACGTTCCCGGCAAGCCGGAGCCGAGATCATCCTGATGACACCGAATCTGGTTTCGGACGGGGACGACAAGCGGACTCCCGGCAAAGTGGCGGCCTACGCGCAAATCACCCGCGAGGTGGGTCAGGAGTTGGCAGTGCCCGTGACGGATACCTTTCGCGCCTTCCAGTCCGTTCAGACCACGGACCACCGTGCTTGGCTCGGGCTCATGAGCGACACCATCCACCCCAACCTGCGCGGCCACAAGTTACTTGCCGCGGAAGCCGTCCGGACCGCGACCGGCCAGCGCGTGTCCCTCGCCGAACTGCCCGGCCTGCAGCCCGGCCTGCCCCGGGTGCGGGCGCGATTGCAGGCCAAGGAAACGGTGAGAATCATCGCGATGAAACCCTACGACACCCTGGTCGGCCCGGCGCTGCAAAAACTCTATCCGGGCGCCCAGGTCGAGGTCACCGCCTGGGATGCAACCGGCCAATCCCTCGCCCTGATTGAGGCCCAGGCCAAGGCGCTGGGTTGGCCGAAATTTAAGGAGCATCCGAACCTGGCCCGCCCTGATCTCTACGTCCTGGCGGTCCCGGCCGCTGCCGGTGCGGCCAGTGAAGATGAATTCTTCCACTGCTACACCTGGATCATGAACTGGTCCCTGAGCTTCAACCCACCGAACTGGGACTGCCTCGTGATCCTGCCCTCCGTCGCCCAGCCTGATCAGGATCAGGCCCAGCGCGCCGCCGAGAGTCTCGCGCGCGAGGTTATCCGGGGCCAGGACCTGCCCTCGCTGCAGCGGACGCCGGGGGACGCGCGGCCAACCACGGAATTACTGGGCGAAGAACTGGCAGAATTGCTCGAAGCCCCTAAGCCCTGAGCAAACCAATCGCGAAATCGCGAAAACGCGGAGGAGCGGAAGCGCGGAGCCGAAGCTTACCGGTATTTTTCCCCTCCGGGCTCCCGCGATCCGGCCTTAAAAAAACATCGCCTCGCTCAGCGCCGCCTCAGGGGCGAGCAGGCTGATGGCCGCAGGGAGTGACGTGCGGCCGGTGCCGAAGTCCGCCTCGAAGTGCGCGGTGCCGCGCGCGAGGTCGCCCGCCCACGAGAAAATTTTCTTTCCACCCGCGTAGGTGAAACCGAGGGTGAAACTGCCCGGCTGGCCCGCCGCAAGTGGCGCCAGGGAATATGCCGCCTGGTTGCGGCCGCATTGCCCGATGCGCTCCTTCAGCCACGCCAGCAGCACGCGGCCTTCGGCTGGATGCGCGGCATCGTGCGCCAGCGCCACGGTCTGCAGCCCTTCGCAGAGGGCGGACATCGGGTAGCGGCTGAGGAACTGGCCAAGACTCTGCCGGATCGGCAGCAGCCGAGAGTGCACCAGGTCCCGCAGCGTCTCGGGTCGCGGCCAGGGATAGGTCATCGCGTCCAGCGGGGCGATGGCACTGTCCAGCAGCACGCGCTGCGCGCGGGTCAACAGGTAGTTGTAATCCGCGAGCTTCACGCTGGCCGAGAACCGGTGCGCCCAGTAATACATCGGCAGATCGGTCGAAAGGCAGATGGACACCTGGTTCTCCAGGAACTGGCGCGCGCTGCGCGGGTAGCTCAGCATCACGAACTCGACGCAGCGCTTGTCGCTCTTCGATTTGCCGAGGTGGCACTCGCCGTAGATCTTGGCCCGCATGTCCATGCTGGCCGTCTCCTCGCTCAGCGGGCACAGCACCACCACCCGGCTCGGGTAACGCTTCGAAAATTCCACGGCGGTCTGGAACTGGGCGACGGCGTCCTCCGGCGTGGTCACGAAGCCGAGATGGAGCACGAAATTGACCTGCGTCGCCTTCGCATCCTCCGACGCCGGCGCGGCGCGGCCCGCGGCCGCGGAGTCCGCCCACATCTGGCCGAGGCTTTTCGCAATCGCCCCGACGGGCACCTCGATGCCGGGCAGGGCGTGGAAGATGTCCGGCATGGCGGCTACGGCTGGCGCCAGACGTGGTTTTTCTGGGCGAGAATCGCGTCGCTGCTCGGCGGACCCCACGAGCCGGCGGCATAGCTATCGAGGCCGGTGCGTCCGGCCTTGGCCCACGCCTCCAGCACCGGGGTGTAGAGTTTCCACGAGGTCTCAGCCTCGTCGCCGCGGATAAAGAGCGTGCCGTCCCCGATCATCGCATCGAGCACGAGGCGCTCGTAAGCCTCGGGCGTGTTGGAACCGAAGGTGGTCGCGTAGCGGAAGCTCATCTTCACCGGCTGCAGGCGCGTTTCGAGGCCGGGGATCTTGGTGTTGAGAATGAGGCTGAGGCCCTCGTCGGGCTGGATCTGGAACGAGAGCGTGTTGGCCGCGAGGTTGAAGCGGTTGCTCTCGGCAAACAGCGTGCCGGGCGCGGGCTTGAAGTTGATCGCAATCTCCGAGACGCGCCGGGCCATGCGTTTGCCGGAACGAAGGTAGAACGGCACGCCCTGCCAGCGCCAGTTGTTGATCGAAAGGCGGATCGCCGCGTACGTCTCGGTGGCGGACTGCGGCGCGATGCCCTCCTCCTGCAGGTAACCCGGGACCGACTTGCCGGCCATCATGCCGGCGGCGTACTGGGCGCGGGCGACATCGCCCCCGGGCCCGAGATTGAGCGGCTGGATGGCCTTGAGCACCTTCACCTTCTCGTCGCGGATGGCCTCGGCCTCATAGGCGACCGGCGGCTCCATCGCGGTGAGGGCGAGCAGCTGCATCGTGTGATTCTGGAGCATGTCCCGCAGGCAGCCGCTCTGCTCGTAATAACCGCCGCGCGTGCCGACGCCGACCTCCTCGGCCACGGTGATCTGGACGCTGTCGATGAAGTTGCGGTTCCAGAGTGGCTCGAAAATGGCGTTGGAAAAGCGCTGCACGAGCAGGTCCTGCACGGTCTCCTTCCCGAGGTAGTGGTCGATCCGGTAAACCTGGTATTCCTCAAACACGCGGCGGAGCGTGGCGTTGAGCTGCTGCGCCGACGCGAGGTCGTGACCGAAGGGTTTCTCGATGATGACCTTCGCGTGGTGGGCCTGGCCGATGTACTTGGCGGCGAGGCCCGCGGCACCGAGGTTGAGCAGGATGGGCTCGAAGACAGACGGCGGCGTGGAGATGTAGAACAGCGTCTGCACCTCGCGGCCGATGGATTTCTCGATCTGGGCGATGTGCGCCGCAAGCCGGTCGAAGGCGGCCTTGTCGTCGTAGCCTCCGGCGACGTAACTGGTGTTGGCGGCGATGCGGCCCCAGGAATCCTCGTTCAGCTCGCGCCGGGAAAACTCCTTGATGGCGTCGGCCGCGAGGGTGCGGAACTCCCCGTCGGGGATCGCCTTGCGGCCGTAACCCACGAGGTAGAAATCGGCCGGGAGCAGGTTGTCCACGCCCAGATTGTAGACGGCGGGGATGAGCTTGCGGGCGGTGAGGTCACCCGAGGCGCCGAAGATGACGACCACCGTCGGCGGTGCGCCGCGATGCTTGCTGAGCCCCTGCAGGAACGGATGACGCAAAATATCGGCCATGACGGGGAGGAATCCTCCTCACCCCCGCCGCGCGCGCAAGGGAAATGCTGGTCATCCGCGGTAGTGTTTCGGAAACAGGGGCACATTCGCAAAGTGCCGGACCTCCGGCACCCCCGCCGCCCCGGGCGCCGGCAACGCGACTTCGACCACGTCGAGGCGGAACGTCCGCGGGCGCACCGCCAATTGCCCGAGATACGCGCCGCAGGCCCGGAGCAGGGCCCGTTTCTTGCGCCGGTCGACGGCATAGTAACCGGGCACGAGGGTGCCGGCCGTGCGGGTCTTTACCTCGACAAACACCAGCACCGCGCCGTCCCGGCAGACGAGGTCCAGTTCCGCCCGCCGGTCGCGGGGCGAGCGCCAGTTACGCACCACCAAGCTGAAACCGCGCTCGCGGCACAGGAATTCCGCCGCGAGCCGCTCGCCGGTCTCGCCGCGCCCACCTGCGGCGGTCTCACGTTGGAAGAGGAGTCGCTTGAACCAGTCGAACATGGTGGGGTCTATCCGCGCCGCGGGCTTTCTTTCTCATTGCGGGACCGGACCTTCGCTGACAATTCCAGAATCGCATCCCGACGCGCCCACCTCATGGCCACACCCAACATTGCCGGCACCCTGCGGCGTTCCCTGCTGATCAAGATTATCTCGAAGGCGGCGCCCAGCCGCGAGGATCTGGACTCGGTCATTGAGCTTACCGCCTCGAAGGTCGTTGAGGCCCTGCAGGCCCAGTCGATGACGTTTTACATCGTCGAGGGCAACGAGATCACCTTCCGGCACATTTACTACTCCCCCACCCTGTGGGCCAAGAATCCCGATCTGGAGCTGAAGCTCAAGGAAACCACCACCAAGCTGCTCGCCCTGCGACTGCCGCTCGGCACCGGAGTTGTCGGCAAGGTCATCACCACGTCTGAGCCGGTCTTTTACCGCAACTCCGACAGCCAGGCGCCGTTCATGTCGTCCATGGCCAAGAGCACCGGCTTCGAGGTCCGCTCGATGCTCACCGTGCCGCTGAAGAGCAACGACAAGGTCATCGGCGCCATTCAGGTGCTGAACAAGGAGCATACCGCCGGCACCGACGGCGAATTCACCGACAAGGACCTCCTCCTGCTGAAGGAAGTGGCCGAGTACTCCGCCGCGCTGCTCCAGCGCATGCTGGACCCCAAGTTTGAGCTCAGCGCCGACGACACCGCTAAGTTCATCGCCAAGCTCACCGACCTGCCCCTCGTCACCAAGATCGAGGAGGTCGAGGTGGAGGACAAATTGCTCGAGGTCATCGGCGACGCCCTCATCCGGCGCGAGGGGATCTTCCCCCACAAGCGCTGCGGCCCGAACTCCGTGGCCGTCCTGATGTCCAACCCGCTCGACTACGCCAAGCGTGAGTCCTTCACGCAGGCCACCGAGCTCAGTATCGAGGAGGTCCGCGTCGTCTCCGCCACCCTGTTCGAGGCCCTGCTCAAGAAATTCTTCAACACCAAGGCGGCCAGTCCCGATGCCGTGGACGTCGGTTCCGTCGTTGAGGTCATCAGTTCCACCTTCAGCACCGACACGGCCACGGCGGACATCGCCGCCGCCGACCTCGAAAAGGAGGACTCTGCCCCCATCATCCAGCTGACCAATCGCATCATCGAGGATGCCTACGTGTCCGGCGCGTCCGACATCCATATCGAGCCGATGGAAAAGGACCTGCTGATCCGCTACCGCATTGACGGCCTCTGTCAGGAGAAGCTCCGCCTGCCAAAACTGGCCGCGAACTCCATGGTCACGCGCATCAAGATCATGTGCAACCTGGACATCTCGGAGCGCCGGCTGCCGCAGGACGGACGCATTGTCTTCAAGAAGTACACGAAGAAGAACATCGACATCGACCTGCGCGTGGCCACCGGCCCGATGAATTACGGCGAGAAGGTGGTCATGCGTATCCTCGACAAGCAGAAGTCCACGCTGCCGCTCCCGGCCCTGGGCTTTTCCGACGAAAATCTCGCCCGCTACCGCGAGTGCATCCGCCAGCCTTACGGCATGATCCTGCACTGCGGCCCGACCGGCTCCGGCAAGTCCATGACGCTGTACTCCGCGCTCGGCGAGGTGAACACCCCGGACGTCAACATCCAGACGGCCGAGGACCCAATCGAATACACCCTTCCCGGCATCAACCAGATGCAGATGAGCCGCGCCATCGGCCTGACCTTCGCCCGCGCCCTGCGCTGCTACCTGCGTATGGACCCCGACATCATCCTCGTCGGTGAAATCCGCGACGAGGAAACCGCCGGTATCGCCGTCGAGGCCGCCCTCACCGGTCACTTGCTCGTCTCCACCCTCCACACCAATGACGCCCCGTCCACGATTGCGCGTATCGGTGAAATGGGCGTCGAGCCGTTCAACATCTCCGCCTCCCTCGTCTGCGTCTGCGCCCAGCGTCTGCTCCGCCGCGTCTGCAAGAGCTGCAAGGTCGCCTATGAGCCCGCGGGCCGCGAGAAGGAGCTGATGGAAAAGGCGCTCGGCTGGTCCGGCCAGGTCTTCAAGGCCAAGCCCGATGGCTGCCCCACCTGCGGCGGCCTCGGCTACAAAGGCCGCGTCGGCATCCACGAGCTGATGATCAACAGCGAGGAGCTCACCGAGGCCATCAACAAGGAAGTGGAGGTCGCCGGCCTGAAGCGCATCGCCATGAAGAACGGCATGAAGACGCTCCACCAGGACTCCTTCCTCAAGGTCAAGATGGGGCTGACCACGATCGAAGAAGCCCTCAGCAACGTCCCACCGGACCTGATCTCCGCCTAAGGGTGGGTCGGGGAAGGTGCCGACAGCTTCCGGAAGTGAGGTCCCACAGGTCTGATAGGACCGATGGGACCGAGGCAAAGCCCTCCGCCCGACCTTACACCAGCGCCACTGTCTTGGCGCCGCTCACCGATTCCGCGATGTTCGCCTCATGCACCTCGGCCTCGCCGCGGTCCTGATTGAAGCGCATCGAGACGGTCTTCGACACGCCGCGCTCCTCCATCGTGACGCCGTAGATCGCGCTCGCCGCCGAGACGGTGCGCTTGTTGTGCGTGATGATGATGAACTGGGACTCGCTCACGAATTTCTTCAGCAGGTCGGTGAACCGCCCGATGTTGGACTCGTCGAGCGGCGCGTCCAACTCGTCGAGCAAGCAGAACGGCGACGGCTTCACCATGTAGAGCGCGAAGAGCAGCGCGACCGCCGTGAGGGTTTTCTGGCCGCCGGATAGCAGCGAAATGCTCTTCAGTTTCGTGCCGGGCGGCTGCGCAACGATCTCGATGCCGCTCTCCAGGATGTCCTCGGCCTGGATCAGCTCCAGCGCGGCGCGGCCGCCGCCAAAGAGCGTCTCAAAGGTGTAGGCGAAGTTCTTTTTGATCTGCTCAAACGTCACCTCAAACTGCTTTTGCGACGTCTGGTTGATCTCATCAATGGCCTTGAGCAGGTCCGCCTTGGCCGTCGTCAGGTCGGTGCTCTGCGCCGTGAGGAAGTCATGGCGCTGCTTCAGCTCGGCGTACTCCTCGATGGCGACGAGATTGACCGCCCCCATGCTGTTCAGGCGGGAGCGCAGGGCGTCCGCCTCAATCTTGACCTCGTCCCAATTGGTTGCGTCTAGCGCCGCCAGGTCCACCTCGGTGGGTTCGCCGCGCGGGGCCTTGGGCTTCCGTTTCTTCGGCTTGGCCTCGCCCACCGTAGGATCCGGCTGGCCGCTGGCCGCTGACGGCTGGGCACCCTCCGCTTCCTCTTCCTCATCCAAGTCGAGCGGCTTGACGCCCTCGGGCTCGTCCTCGGCGTGCCACAGCAGCTGTTTCCAGTCGAGGGCGGCGATATCCGCCTGAAACTCCCGCGTGACTTCCTCGGCGAGGAACAGGGCGCGCTGGCGCGTCTCGGCGAGCTTCACCTCGTGACTGCTCAATTCGTCATGCGCGGCCTCGGACTGCGTGTGCAGGGAGGATTGCGCCGTCTCCAGCGCACTGATCGCACGCTCAAGCTCGAGAAGCTCGACCCGGATCTTCTCCACCTGCTCCTGCGCGACGCCGAGCGTCCCGCCAATCCGGGCGGCGCGCTCGCGCTGGGTGGCGGACTCGCGCTCGAGTTCGCCCGTCTGCCCCGACCAGGATTCGATTTCCGTCTGGCGCTGCACCAGCAGATCATCGAGCTGGTGGCGGCGCTTTTCCATCTCGCCCAGACCGCGGTCAAGCACTTCGACCTTCTGGCGGCGCTCCGCGAGTTCGAGCCGGGCCTGCGCCAGCGACTCGCGCTTCACTTCCCGGTCCGTGCGGGTGGCGACAATGCGGGTTTCGAGTTGGTGAATCTTTTCGCGCTGCGCTGTCGCCTCGGCATCCGCCGTGGTCAGCCCCGCTTGCGCCTTTTCCCAGCGGGCATGCGCCTCGTTGCGCGCCTGCTCCAGGGTCGTGAGCTCGGTTTCCATGCGCCGCAGGCGGTTGCCCACGTCTTCCAGCGCCCGCTGGGCACTGCGCTGCTCCGCCTGCACGACCGCCACATTCTGCGTGATCACCAGCACCTCGGCGCGCCGTTGCTCGACCGCCAGCTCGGCGGCGGCCAGCTTCGCACCGAGCACATCGATCGCGGCCTTCTGGTCGTCGTGCAACTTCTGGTCCTCCGCGAGTGACTTGGCCGTCTCGCGCAGGTCGATCTCGCGCTGGACAATGCTCCCGGACGACTTCCGGGCGCTGTGATGCCCGCCATAAACGAGGCCGCGCCGGTCCACCAGGTCACCCTTGCGGGTTGCCACGGCGAGAAACGCAAAACCGGGGTTGGCCTTCCAAAACTCCAGGAACGCCGCGAGATCGTCCGCAATGTAGCAACTCGCCAGAATGCTCGCCGCCGGATGACCGTTCGCGTCACCCGCGAGGGCCTCGGTCGCCGGACGGAGAAACGCCGGCCGTTCCGCCGCGTCCGCGCCGGCGGCCTGCACGACTTCGCCAATCTGCAACACGGCCGATCCGATCTGCTCGTTGTCCAGTTGCGCGAGGATGCGCTGCGCCGTGGCGAGATCACTGACGCTGATGGCCTCGGCCGCGGCGCCGAGAATCGCCTCCACCGCCTTGCCGTACTCGGGCTTCACCTCGAGTCCGGACGTGATCGGCGTGGCCTTCGCGCCGGCGAGGGCCGCATCGAGCCGGCCCTGCAGCACGGCCTTGGCGCCTTCGCCGAAGCCTTCCCACTTTTCCTGCAATTGCTGGAGCAGCCGGAGCCGCGCCGTGCGCTGCGCCAGCTGGCGGTCGATGTCCTGGAGCTTGCGCTGGGCATCGCGGAATTCCCGCGTCAGGTCCGTGATGGTCTGCTGCGCGGCCGTGGCCTCGTTGTGAATGCGCGATTTCTCGGCCAGCATCGTCTCGGTGCGGGCCGTGAGTTCGGTGGCGGCCAGACCGGCGGCCGTGTTTTGCGTGCGGACCTGCCCGATGTCCTGCGCGACGGCGTCGTGCCGCAGCGCGCTGGTCTTCTGGTCCACCTCATAGCCGGAGCAGTCCGTGCGCAGGCGCGCCACGGTGCTCTCGAGTTGGAGAAGGTGAAATTTGGCCTGCTGCAGCTCCTGCTCGAGCTTGCTCAGCTCGCCCTCGGCGATGGCCTGGTCGCGGTTCCGCTGCTGGAACACCGCGTCGCTGCTGCCGAGCAGCCCCAGCTGCATCTGCTTGTCCTGGGCGCCGGTATCGACCTGGGCCGACACCTCGCGAAGCTGCATCTCGATTTCGTCGAGGTTGGCCCGTGACGAGGTGAGACGGTCCTCGAGCCCGGTGCCCTTGATCTGGGCAAGGTTGGCCTGGTTCTCCGCGGCTTCCTTCTGCGAACGGAGGTCGAACACGGCCTGCTGGGCGTCCTGCACGCGCTGATTGAGGTGCGCGCGCCCGGATTTCTTTTCCTCGAGCGTGCCCTGCTGGGCCTCGAGGCCCGCCCGGCGGGCGTCGGCCTCGGCACGCAGCGCGGCCACCTTGGTCTCCAGTTCACCCAGCGTGGCGGAAAGCTGCGCATGTTGGTGGCTGCTCCAGGCGAGGCTGAGGTGCCGGAGGCGGAAGCTGAGGCGCTTGAAACGCATGGCCTTGGCGGCCTGACGGCGGAGGCTGCCGATTTGGCGGCCGACCTCGGCCACGACATCGGCGACTCGCGCGAGATTCTGGTCGGTCAGCGCCAGCTTGTTCATCGCCTCGCGGCGAGCGCTCTTGTACTTGGTGATGCCCGCGGCCTCCTCGAACACCGCGCGGCGCTCCTCGGGCTTCGACGACAGGATCTGGTCTATCTGGCCCTGCGCCATGATCGAGTAGCTGGTCCGGCCGACGCCGGTGTCCATGAATAGCTTCTGGATGTCCTTCAGCCGACACGTCTGGCCGTTGAAGGCGTACTCGCTCTGACCGTCGCGATGGACGCGGCGGGTGATCTCGATCTCGTGAAATTCGCTGCCCAGCTGCTTCTCGCACTCCGTCAGCAGCAGCGAAACCTCGCAAAGCTGCGACGCCTTGCGGGTATCGGCGCCCTCGAAGATGACGTCCTGCATCTTGCCGCCGCGCAGGGCCTTGGCACTTTGCTCGCCGAGCACCCAGCGGATCGCGTCCGCGATGTTCGATTTGCCGCAGCCGTTGGGGCCGACAACCGCGGTCACGCCGGGTTCAAATTGGAGGGTGGTGGCATCGGCAAAGGACTTGAAGCCGTGCAGTTTTAGCGCCTTGAGATACATTAAAGGCGGAGAGTGTGAGCGGGCTGCGCGAGCGCGGGCAAATGGAAAGTGACGGGCCTGTTTTGGCGCTCGCCAAGACCCCTTTCCCGCTCCATCCGCCGCCGGCTGGCCAAAAGTCGCAGTTGCCAAGCCGGCCGGGCTGCTTAGCGGTGCGAGACCGTGCCTGCCGCCCCCGCGACCGAACCGATCCTCTCCGCCGAGACCCGGCGTTATCTCCCCTGGCTCGTGGCCGTGGCCCTGTTCATGGAGAACCTGGACGCAACCATCGGACTCAGCTCTCCTCCAGCCGCTTCCCCATGCTCACGACTTCGTCGCGCTTGAAGCCCAGCCGCTCGTAAAATGCGATGACCCCGGCGTTGGCCGTGCGCACCTGCAGGTTGATCTTGGCGCAGCCCACCGCCCGCATCAGCCGCTCCGCCTCCGCCAGCACGGCCTTGCCGTAGCCGCCGCGTTGGTAGGCCGGCGCCACGCCGAGCAGGTTGATCCAGGCCCGGTGGCCTTCGTAACCCAGCATGCAGGTCGCCATCACGACGCCGTCGATCTCGCCCACGAGGAACCACTCGGGGTTCACCTTCATCTTCCGCGCGATGTCCTTCTTCGGGTCGCTCCACCGCTGGAGCCCGCAGTCGTTCCACAGGGCAAGCACCGCCGCCTCGTCGGTGGGACGGTAGGGACGGATTTTCATGAGGTCTGAGATGAGAAGGTATTCCGCTGTTGGCGAGCCCTCCGAAGCAGGGCGGGGTCTTCGACCCGCCTTTTGCTTGGTGGAGACGCGGCGCCCTCGCCGCGTCTCGGACCTGACCGCGGCGGGGCGCCGCGGCTCCAACTCAATCCAAGGCGGGTCAAAGACCCGCCCTACCCCGGTCACTTCGCCGGGTATTTCAAGATCGCCCGCTTGCCGCCGCCGAGCAGGTGCTGCTCGTCCGTCTTCTTCGTAAACGTGCCGTCCGCGAAATGCGACGACCAGACCACCAGCATCCCTTCGTCCAGGAAGCAGATGGACGGGTAAATGAGATCCCGCTCGGACCGGCCGCCATTCCAGCCTTCATCGTCCACCACCGTCGGCCCGCTCCAGGTCACGCCCTCGTCCGCCGACACCGCATACACCAGCGGGCAGCGGGGGAAGAACCAGCCCGGTTCGTAGGGTTTGGCATGGTCGTAAAACACGATCAGCCGCCCATCCGGCAGGCGTTTCAGGGTCAGCGAGCTGCACGGCGACACCAGCGTGGTGTTTTTCGGCGCCGACCAGGTCACACCGCCATCCGCCGAATGCGATTCCAGCAGGAACCCCGTGCCCGAGCGCGTGAGCATCAGCACCCGGCCATCGTGCAGTTCGGCCACGCAGGCTTCCGGCATGCCGCGCGGCCCGTCGGGCAACGGCACAGGCCGGGAGGCCAGCCACGTCCTACCGCCATCATCACTGTAAAAGCAGGAGGCCTCATCCTGGTCGCCCTCATGCCGGCTGTGCGGCACGGCGTGGGCCACCGGCACCAGCAACCGGCCACGGCACAACTGCACCAGCCGGTCGTTCATGATGTACCACGCATCGTCGGCGGCGAGGTCGCGCCCGATGATTTGCGCCGGGGACCACGTGGCCCCTTCATCCGTGGAAAATGAAATTACGGGCAGGCCGCCGCCCTTGTTGTTCGGCAGGTGGCGGTGCGACAGCAACGCGATTCGGCCATCCGCCAGGCGCAGAAAAGAAATTCCGCCATCGCTGATCATGCCCGTGATTTTCCACTCGAGCTTGAGCGGCCCGTCCGCCACCCAGGTGCGGCCGTGATCCTTGCTGCGGTAAAGCGGCGGCACGGGAAAGGTCCGTGCCAGCTCCTCGAAATTCACCGGCGGCCGGCCCCAGGGCGCCGCCATGATCACGTCGCCATTCTTCAATTGAAACGTCCCCGGTCCGACAAAGGCCCGGTCCAGGGTGTGGTGGAGAAAAACCTCCGGCGGCACCACAAACTCCGCGCGGGGAAATGGCGGTTCCGCAGCCTGGGCCGTCAGCATGGTCAGGATAGTGGCGGTGAGATAGTGGCGGATCTTCATGAATGATGGGATGATAAAAAATTTCCTAGAGTGCGAGTGTCAGAGGCAGGGCGGGGTCTCCGACCCGCCATGATTCGTCGGGAAAGGCGGGTCAAAGACCCCGCCCTACCCCGGATCACTTTGTCGGGTAGCTCAGGATTGCGCGCTTGCCGCCGCCGATGAGGTTTTCCTGCGGCGTGCGCCGGGACTTGCCGGAGTTGGAAAAATGCGACGACCACACGACCAGCATGCCTTCATCGACGAAGCAGATCGACGGGTAGATGTTTTCGCGGGTCGGCACCTCCGGATCCCAGCCCTCGTCGTCCACGAGCACGGGCGCACCCCAGGTTTTGCCATCGGTGGAAACGGCATAAACCAGCGGGCAGCGCGGAAAGAGGCTGCCGGGGCTCTCCTCCTTCACGTGGTTGTAGAACACGATCAGCCGCCCGTCCGGCAGCGTCTTCAGGGTGAGCGACGTACACGGCGAGAGCAGCGCGGTGTTTTGCGGCGGCGACCAGGTCACGCCGCCATCCTGCGACCACGCGTCCACGAGGTAACCCGTGCCCGAGCGGGCGAGCATCAGGACGTGCCCGTTCGGCAACTGCGCCACGCACGGCTCCGCCATGCCGCGCAACGCGCCCTGCGGTTTCACCCGTTGGGAAAGTTTCCACGTCGCGCCGTTGTCATCGCTGTAAAAACAGCCTGATTCCGCCAAATCACCCTCCGGCCCACTGCCCGGCACCGCGTGGGCCACGGGGATTAGCAGCCGGCCGCTGTTCAGCTGGATCAGGCGGTCGTTCATGATGTACCAGCCATCGTCCGGCGCGACAGCCTGGCCGACGATGCGCGCCGGTTTCCACGAGGCTCCGTTGTCCGACGAATACGAGATGATCGGCAACCCGCCGCCCTTGTTGTCGGGCACATAGCGGTGACCCACCAGCGCCAGCCGGCCATCCATCAGCCGCAGGAAGGAGAAACCGCCGTTGTTGAACGTGCCGGTGATTTTCCAGTCCATTGCAATGCGCGGCTCCCGCGTCCAGGTCCGGCCATTGTCGGTGCTGCGGTAAAAATTCGGCAACGGATAAACCCCGCGCAGTTCCTGAAACTCCGCCGGCGCGGAACCCCATGGGGCGAGCAGGAGGATGTCGCCGTTGGGCAGCTGGGTCGTGCCGGGACCGATGAACACGCGGTCCGGTTCGTGCGGAATGACCACCCCGGGCGGCATGACAAAACGCGCCCAAGCGTACGGCAGCGTTTTCAGATCCCCGGCGCCCAATGCGGAAACAGCCAGGAGCGTGAAAAAGGCAAGAGCACGAGCGAAATCGGATTGGGACATGGGGTATGGGGTTCGGAATTTATCGCGAAGGGGCGGAGGGGCGGAAATACCGGGAAAACACTAAACAAGATGGGATCGGATTGGTTCAGCGCCTCCGCCCCTCCGTGTTTCCGCGATAAATTCAGGGGGCTTTCGGATGGATCCTTCGCCTTGCACAGGATGACGCATCCGATCCGGGTGCGTCACTTGTGATCCCACGGCAGATGCACCGCGAGCTTCGGGTATTTCCAGATGCGCACCGGCTCAAACATCTTGCCGGGATTCAGGATGCCGCGCGGATCGAGCGCATCCTTCACCGCCCGCATCGCCTTCACCTGCGCCGCGCGGTGCTGCACGCGCAAGAATGGCGTCTTCGCCAATCCGATGCCGTGCTCGCCGGAAATCGCCCCGCCCAGCTTCACCACCGTGCGCATCAGCTCATTCACCGCCACCTCGGCCGCGTGCGACTCCTGCCGGTTCGCGCGGTGATACATGATGTTCACGTGGAGGTTGCCGTCGGCCAGGTGGCCAAAGGTTGGGATGGGCAGACCCGACCGACGCTTCAGGCCGCTCAGAAATTTAATGAAGTTCAGGTAGTTCCGCATCGGCACCACGATGTCCTCGTTGAGCTTGGCATCGCCGAGCTCGAACATCGCCCCCGAACACTTGCGGCGCACCGCCCAGAGAGTCTCCGCCTCGGCCCGGCTGCGGGCCACCCGGTGGCCCGCGGCATTTTTCTTCGCCCAAGCCAGCACGACCGCCTTGGTCTCGCGCACCTCGGCGGCACTGCCGGTAAATTCGAGCAGGATCACCGGCCGGCCCGCCTGGCCGGGAAACACCGTCGTCTTCGTCGCCCGTTCGGCGCACCGCACGCTTTCGCGATCGAGGAATTCACAGATCGCCGGCTGCACGCGCTGACGGAACAGCGCCAGCGCTGCGCGCAGGGCCGCCGCCTCGTTGCGATAGGAAGTGAGCAGGGTCCAGCGCGCCGCGGGTTGTGGGATAAGCTTCAGGACCGCGCCGGTCACGATCCCAAGCATGCCCTCGCTGCCGATCCACAGGTCGCGCAGGTTGAAGCCCGCGGAGAATTTCTTCGTCGCTGTCCCCCACTCCACGTAGTCGCCCGACGCCATGAAGCCACGCAGCGCGATGATGAAGTCCCGCGTCACGCCGTACTTGCCGCCGTGCATGCCGCCGGCGTTGCAGGCGATGTTGCCGCCAATGGTGCAGTACTCCTTGGACGACGGGTCCGGCGGATAAAACCAACCCTGGGCCTCCGCTGCACGCTGGATGTCCGCCACCTTCGCCCCGGCCTGCACGGTCGCCATCCCCGCCTCGGTGTCGATTTGGATGCGGTTCAGCGCCAGCATATCGATGACCCAGCCGCCGTGCACCGGTGCCGCCGAACCCATGAGGGTTGTGCCGCGGCCGCGCACCGTCACTGGCACGCGGTATTTGTGGGCCAGCTGCAGCGCCACGCCGATATCGGCCTCCTTGCGTGGCTTGATGACCGCCGCAGGGAGGAACGAAATCTTGCTGCTGTCGAACGAGGCCGCGAAGAGCGCCGCTTCACCGGTGAAAACGACGCGCGCTCCGAGCCGGCGCTTGAGTTGGAGGGTGGCGGAACGGAAGGACGGCATGGCTCCGGCAAGTCAGCCCACGTAGCGCCGGCCTTCAACCCGATAATCAGCCAACCAAATAGAGTGCCCGCGAATCACGCGAAACCACGCGAAAGGGAATCAGACTGACGGGAGCGCAAGTTACCGATCGACCCCTTACCCCATCTTTTCGCCTGGTTTAGCGTGATTCGCGGGCTCCTCAAGGAATGAGCTTCCATTTGCGCCCCGGTGGTTCTGAAGTGCTGGCCTCCGCTTCCCCGCCATGAGCCTTACCCTCAAGCCCGCCGCCCAATGCCAGTTTGACGAACTCTCGCTCGGCGAGGTCATGCTCCGACTCGACCCCGGCGAGACGCGCATCCGCACCACCCGCGCCTTCACGGCCTGGGAGGGCGGCGGCGAGTACAACGTCGCCCGCGGCCTCCGCAAATGCTTCGGCCTGCGCACCGCCGTCTGCACCGCATTCGTGGACAACGAGGTCGGCCACCTCATCGAGGACTTCATCCTGCAGGGCGGCGTGAACACCGACTTCATCCAGTGGCGCGAGGACGACGGCATCGGCCGCACCATCCGCAACGGCCTCAACTTCACCGAGCGCGGCTTCGGCGTGCGCGGCGCCGTCGGCGTCTCCGACCGCGGCCACACTGCCGCCAGCCAGCTCAAGCCCGGTGACTTCGACTGGGAGAAGATCTTCGGCGAGCAGGGCGTGCGCTGGTTCCACACCGGCGGCATCTTCGCCGCGCTGTCCGAGAGCACCGCCGCGCTCACCATCGAGGCCGTGAAGGCCGCGAAGAAGCACGGCACCATCGTTTCCTACGACCTCAACTACCGCCCGTCGCTCTGGAAGAGCATCGGCGGCCAGGCCAAGGCCCGCTCCGTCAACCAGGAGATTGCGAAGTACGTGGATGTCATGATCGGCAACGAGGAGGACTTCACCGCCTCGCTCGGCTTCGAGGTCGAGGGCGCCGACGAGAACCTCAGCCACATCGAGACCGACGCGTTCAAGCAGATGATCACGAACGCCGTCGCGAAGTACAAAAATTTCCAGGTCGTCGCGACAACCCTTCGCAAAGTCATCTCCGCGACGACGAACGACTGGGGCGCGATCTGCTACACCGACGGCAAGTTCCACGAGAGCCGGGCCTACCCCGCCCTCGAGATCCTCGACCGCGTCGGCGGCGGCGACAGCTTTGCCAGCGGCCTGATCTACGGCTTCCTCACGACGGGCGACGCCGCCAAGGCCGTCAACTACGGGGCCGCCCACGGCGCCTTGGCGATGACGACCCCCGGCGACACCTCGATGGCGACGCTCAAGGAAGTTGAGAAGCTGATGTCCGGCGGCAGCGCGCGCGTGGTGCGCTGAGGTCCTGGAAGCCCTGAGGCTGTCAGCCCTTCCCCTTCTGCTCCGCCACCGCCAGCGCCAGCTCCCTGCAGCCCTTGAGGTCGAGTTTGCCGGTGCCGAGGACGGGGATAATTTCCACGCGGGAGACGATCTTGGGCACCCAGAGGTTCGGGATGCCGTCGGCGAGGAGTTTTTCGCGGATTTGGTCCGAAGTGACTTCACGCGTCGTCAACAGCACCAGTGCCTCGCCCTTCGTGGGATCGGGCACGCTCATCACGGCCACGCTGACGCCGTCCGATTCATCCCAGCCGAATACCTGGACGATCTTCTGCTCGACCGTGCCGTGCGGAACCATCTCGCCGCCAATCTTGGAAAAACGGGACATGCGGCCCTCGATGAAGAGGAAGCCGTCGTCGTCCATGCGGCCGAGGTCGCCCGTCACAAACCAGCCGTCGCGGAACGCCGTGGCGGTTTTCTGCGGGTCGTCGAGGTAGCCGCTGAAGACGTTCGCGCCCTTGAACCACACGATGCCCTGCTCGCCTGATGGCACTTCCTCGCCGGTCTCGGGGTGTACGATCCGCACCGCCATCCCGGGCAGGAGCCGGCCGGTGGAACCGGCGCGTTTACCGATCTGCGGCTCGGCCGTGGCCGTGGTGACGAGTGGGTGCGGCTGGTTGATATTGCTCGCGGGAGTCGTCTCGGTGAGTCCGTAACCTTGGAGAATTTCGATGTGGAAGGTCTCCATGAACGCCTTGTACAGGTCGTCGGGCAGCTTCTCGGCGCCGGTGACAACGAGTTCCAGCGAGCGGAGTTCGGCCGGCTGGGCCTTGCGCAGGATCGGGCGAATGAACGTCGGCGCGCCCAGCAGCACTGTCGCCTGCTCGTCCCGGATCGCGTCGATGATTTTGCGCGTGTCCAGGGGGCTGGGTACGGTGATCACCTTGCACCCGCGGATCATGGGATACCAGAGCGTGACGGTGAAACCCATGCTGTGGAAAATGGGCAGGCAGCCGAGCAGTGAGGCGGACTCGGGCAGGATGGAGAGCGAAGAAATCTGCGAGCAGTTGGCCAGGATGTTGCGATGGGAGAGCGCCACGCCCTTGGGCTCGCCGGAGCTGCCGCTGGTGAACAGCAGGCCGGCCTCGGCGTTGTCGCCGACCTTGGGCAGCCGCACGAGGTTGGCGAACCACTGGTTGGGCAGGAGCCACGCGGCAACGAGCCACGGGAAAATCGCTTTCTTGCCCCCCATCGCCTCGATCGTTTTCGCAAGATCGAGGGTTCGCTCAGGCCAGGGGAAATTGGCGACGCGCGAGCAGAGCGCATCGGCGGACAGGATCGTCTTCACGCCGGCGATCTTGATGCTGGCCTCCGAGGCGGCCCGGCTGGAGGTAAAATTGAGGTTCACCGGGATCTTCCCGGCACACATCACGGCGAGATTGGCGATGAACGCGCCCGCGCCCGGCGGCAGCACGATGCCCACGCGTTTCTCAGGCACCGTCCGCCGCAGATGCCGCGAGAGAGCGGCGGCGACGGCGGCAAGCTGGCCGGCCTTGACCTCGCGGCGGCCGACCGTGCGGTCCACGACGGCGATGCGCCAGGGATGTTTCACCAGCGCCCGAACGCATTCGCGTCCGAGATGGCGTTTCAGCACCGGACGCTCCCCGAACGCCTCGGCGCCGAGATCGAGCAGCATCTGGCGCACGCGGGCCGGATTGGCCTCCTCAGGCGGAATCGGCGGGCCGAATTGCACGAACACCGGCGTGGGCATGATCCGCGGCGACTTCCAAAGGTAACGGTTGCCCGCGAAGGAAAAGACGGAGCCCCAGACCCCATCAATGAACGCCGCCACCACCGGCACGCCCGCGCGGCGGGCGATGACCTCGAAGCCGCGCTGAATCGACATCAGCTGCCCAGTGCGCGAGATGTGGCCCTCGGGAAAGATTGCGACCACCTCGCCCGCCGTCAGGGCCTTGATGGCGAGGCGGATGCCGTCGGATGCGTTGCGGGAGGAAATGGAGAGCACGCCGGCTTTTTGGAAACTCCAATCAAACAGCGGGTTATCCCGCAGGCCCTTGTAGCCGATGAACCGGATGGGCCGCGGGCAGGCCAGCTGGAGCACGATCGGGTCGATGTACGACAAGTGGTTCGCGATCAGCAGCACGCCACCGGTAGGTGGGATGAGCTCGGTCCCCCGGCTGCGCACGTGGTAAAGCAAACGGGCCAATGCCCTGGCGGGGTACTCAAGAAACGCCGGCACATACGAGCGCCGGCGGGGAAGCAGGGGTAACATGGCTCGAAGCCGTTATGCCGACGCGGACCGGGATATTTTCAACGCTATTTCTTGGCCGGGCACAGCAGCCTGCGCCCCTACTCCGCCTTCACCACCATCAGGTCGGCCGGGTGGAGACCGCCGTAAACGTTGTCGCCGGCATGGAAATTCTCAGCCCCCGGGGGCGGGCATGGCAGGGGGAAGGCAGGAACTAGGCGAGGCGGGGACGGGAGCAATCGTCGTTGGCATTGGCACTGCGAGCCACCGCAGGAAAGCGCGGCACTCCATCCCCTCGACTGGCTCGGGGCCTGAGCGTGTCGAACGGCCGGATGGATTGCTTCGTCACGCCGCTCCGCGGCACTCCTCAAACTGACAACCCCTACTTGCCCCGGCCAAACAAACTGTCCAGCAAGCCGCTGCGCTCGAGCGCGGAATTCAGCAGCGCATCGCGGATGGCCGCCGTATCCGGCCGCCCCAGCGTGCCGCCCAGCTTGAGCGGCACGGCAAAGGCCGAATAACCCAGGTTGTCCAACTGGGGCTCAAGGAGACCGGCGCGTTTCATGAGGTCCCCGAGCCGGCCCCGTGTGCCCAGGCTGAGTTGAGCCTGGAGCGGCTGGGCCAGCAGCGGTACCCCAGCCGCGTAACGAATGTTGCCGCTCCCGCCGATCCGCACTTCCGGGGAAATGAGGGTGAAATTCCTGACCCGCAGATTGAGCGACTCGTCGCGGGTCGCCGTCAGGCTCAGCTGGTCGTACGGAATCTCGGCCAGCGATTTCGCGATGTCGGCGAGGATCTTGGTCTTGTTGACAAAATCATCGGTGACCACGCCCAGCAGGCTCCCGATCGCCACCACCCGGGACTGGGTTTTTTGGATCCGGTCCGACAGGTCCACCGCGAAGGCGCGGAAGAGGCCGCTCTTGCCCGTCACCTTCAGGTCGCCCCGGGTGACCGCGGCCAGTTCCGCCAGCGAGGCACTCTTGCCTTCGAGATGACTCAGCAGGTTGACGCGACCCTCGACGGTCGGAGGCCGCGTCGGGTCCAGCGCCCGAAACACGGCCGACAGGTCGAAATTATCCAGCGCCAGATCCGCCGTGAACCCGTAGGTGGCCGGCCCGCCCGGAGAAAACGTCAGGCCGCCGCTGAGTTTGACGATGCTGTCCGGCCCGAAGACGGCCCGCAGGTCGGCCAGTTGCAAGACCGTCGGCTCGAGACCAATTGCGCCACTGAGATCGCTGACCTGCCACTGGTCGTTCCAGATCACCTTTTTCAAGCTGAGCGCGCACTGGCCGTTCACCCCACTCCACCCGGCCGCCGCGGGTCTGGCCGGGGTCATGCCGGGGGTGAGCGCGGAGGTCTCCACCGATGCGAGCAGGGGGAGCACAAGAAGCTGCACATCCTCGATCGCCAGCTGGTCACTCGTGAGCCGGGCGGCGAGCGTCCGCCCGGCCGCGCCCGGGGTGAGCGTGCCCGCCAGCGTGAGGTCGGACTTGCGCCCGGCCCGTTCGAAAACCAAGGGGGCGTTGAAAGTGATCTTGTCCGCTGAATCCACATCCGCGCGCAGTTCGGCCGACAGCGTGGGGAGGACCATGCCGGCGGACGCCACGAGACGGGCGAAGGCCAGCCGGACTTGAAACTCCCGCTTGGTGCCCAGGCTCGCGGCAAAATTCCCCTGCGCTTCACCTGCGGACAACAGGTTTCTCCCGGTGGCAAGCGGCTGATCGAGCAACCCCGGCAGCTGGACGGTCCAGTCACCGACCGCCTTGAGCGGCTGGTCCTTGCCGGCCAGCTGGCCCACCTTCAACGCGAGGGCGAACATGGGGGCGCCCCGGCTGCTCGCGGCGAGCGGCGCGAACTCCACCTGCCAGCCCTGGGGGGCGTAGTCCGCGGAGGCGGACAGCGTGAAATCCACCCCGCGCAACAGCGGCCGGCCATCACCGAGCGAAACGGAGACATTGCCCATGGTCAGCGGGGTCTTCGGCCGGAGCGTGAAGCCACCATTGCGGGCGCTGGCCGCGAACTCGCCCTGGAGCACGTTGCCCGTCACCACCACGCCGGCCGAACTAAGGAGCGGTGCAACCCAGGAGACCGGCAGGCCTTGAAACCCAACCCCGAGCAGTTCCTTGGCCGGGTCAGCCACGCTGAGCTCGCCGGTCTTGAGGTTGAACTCAAACGCCTGCAGGGCCCTGACCGTGGCCACGGGCTTCGCGCCCGTGATGGTCAGCGCGAGTCGGTCCACCCGGGTGGCATTGCCACGCTGGGCGACATCGAAATCCGCCACGAGCTGGACGGAACCGAGCACGGCGAGCTGCGGGTTGATGGCGCCGAGGCCCGCGGCGGTGGCATTCAGCCGGCCGCTGGCAATCAGTTCGGAAAAGCTGGTGTCGATGTCGAACCGGCCGTCACCCACCGTCTCGAACACCGGCAGCTCCTGGCCGAGGACAAAGGGCGCAAGGTCCGTGTCGTGCATGTCGAGGCGCCACGCACCGCGCAGGTGACTCTCCCCGGCGGCGTAGCTCGTTTCGATCGCGGCGATCTGCTTCGCGCCGGAACGCACCGCCACGGCATAATTTTCACCCGCAGCCGATTGCGCGGCGGAAAGCTCGAGCTCCAGTTTGACCCCGCCGGGAAACTTTGGACCGGTCGCATCGGCCGTCGTCGCGGCGACGAACCGCGTGAAGGTCCGCGGCGTGTCCATGACAAGGCCCAGCGTGCCGCTGACCCGGAGTTCACGCACGGCGGCATTCGCCCCTTCGAACTGGAACACCGCGGTGTAGTCGAACCTGCCCGGGTGGTTTGCCGCCAGGTTGCCGCCCGTCAGCGTCACATGGGCCCGGGCCGCGGCGCGGCCGGGCAGCGCCGGCAGCAGCACGTCACCCGCCAGATCCACGCCCGACAACGAAAGATCCACCGGGAGCCGGAGCTGGCTAAAAATTCCCGCAAAAACGGCCGGCGGCACCGTGCTCGCGACGTCGGCGTAGGCCGAGGGCAGCAGGGAAAATTCCCGCGGCACGGACTGCGCCCCCGCCAAGGCCGGAACCGGCCGTTGCGCCTGCGTCAAGTCGAGGGTCCAGCCATGGGCCACGAGCCGACGCACGAGCACCTGCTGCCGCAGGAGTGCGGAGAGCACGGGCAAATCGGCCTCAGCGGCCGGCAGGGTCAGCACAGCGCCGGCGCGGACCACGCGGACATTGTCCAGCCGCACCTGGTTCAGGCCCGCGGCCACCCGGCCCAGCGTCACCGCGGAACCCGGTTGGCCGGCCAGCGCGCGCCGGGCGGCCCAGGTCTGGAAGCCGGCGGTGAAGACCAACCCCGCCGCCAGCAGCAGCAGCGCTGCGGCAAGGAGACCGATCAGAAGCACGCGACCGAATTTCATGCGCAGGGAGAGGACACTCCAGAAGACGCTAAGTTGCGAGCCGGGGAGAAAAAGTGCCGGGCCGGACTTCCGCCCCACCCCGCCTCAGCGGGACCCCGGCGGCCCTCCTCAGTTCAATTGCTTACGAACTCATCCGTGAGGCCCATTGCCCGGCGGAGCGCGGCGACCGCGATGTTATAGTTGTAATAGGCCTGAAGCTGGTTGGTGCGCGCCGTGGTGAGGGCGACCTGGGACTGAAGGACCTCCAGCTGCGTGGCCGTGCCGGCGTCATAGCGGGCCGTCGCGAGCCGCACGGCTTCCTCGGCCTGGGCGACCACCTTTTGCGAGGCGTCGGCCAGTTCCGTGGCCTCCTGCCAGGAGGAAAAGGCGCGGCGCACCTCGACCTCGACGTTGAGCTGGGCCTCGGTCTGCGTGAGGCGCGACTGCGCGAGGAGCGACTTGGCCTGGGCGACGCGGCCCTGGGTGGCGCGACCGTCGAAAATATTCCACTGGGACTGGAGCCCGAGCAGGAATCCGTCGGGCGAGTCGCTGAAATTGTTCGCGGGGCCCTTGCGGAGCTCCCAGCCGCCGTACAGGGAAAGGTTCGGGTAGTAATTGGACCGAGCCGTCGTGACCGACTTCTCCCGGGCCTCCGTCAGCTTGGCATAGCCCTGCAGTTCGGGGCGGTTGTTGAGCGCAGCGTGAAAGACCGTCTCGAGGTCAAAGCTGGACGGCGTGTACTCGAGCGTGCCGGTGACCTGGGGCACCTTGCGGGTGAATTCGCGCTTGTTGTTGGTAAAACCGAGGGCCTGACGGAGCGACTCGATCGCGAGACGGTAGTCGTTGCGCGCGGTGATCAGCGGAACCTGCGCGTTGGCCACGGCGACCTCAGCCTGGAGCTTGTCAAACGAGGACACGGTGCCGGCCTCGTAGCGGTCCGAGACGTTCTTCAGCTGCTGGCGGAGCAGCACGAGGTTCTGCTCCTGCACCTTGATTTTTTCCCGGTTGAGGAGCACGTCGAAATAGTCGGTGCGCACGCTGAGCAGGGCGTTGTTGATGACACCCTTGAGCTCAAGCAACGCGGCCGCGCGGACGAGGTCGGCGCTTTTGACGGCCGAGCGCACGCCACCGCCGGCAAAAATGACCTGGGTCGCGGTGAGGTTGATCGCCCAGTATTTGTCGCTCGCGGGAAAACTCTGCGAGATCGCCTTGTCACTGCGCTGGTAGTAGCCGTTGGCGGCGACGTTGGGAATCTCGCGGGAGGTAATCTCGATGACGACGCCGTCCTGCTGCTGGATGCGCTCGCGGGCCTGGCGGATGGCAAAGTTGCTATTGATGGCAAACCCGATGGCCGTCTTGAGGTCGAGGGTGTCCGGGACCGGCGTTTCCTCGGGAATGGGCGCGGCGGAGAGCGGGGTCAGGGAGCAGAGCGCGACGGCCGCGGCTACCAGCAGGGGGAATCGGACAGATTGCATGGGATGGGATTATTTGACGTGGGCCGCAGTGGCAAGTGCCGGGACCTCGGAGCGGGCCGGATGCTTCGCGCGGTCACGGGCGATGAGGAGATAAAAGGCGGGGACGACAAACAGCGTGAAGACGCTGCCGACGGCCATGCCGACGACGAGGACCCAGCCGATGCTGTTACGGGCCGCGGCACCGGGGCCGGTGACGAAGATCAGCATGAGGTGGCCGAAGACCGTGGCCGCGGACGTCATCAACACCGGGCGGAGCCGGGTGGCGGCCGCCTGTCGAATGGCGTCGACCTTGGCCACGCCCTGTTCCTGGAGGGTGTTGGCGAACTCGACGATCAGGATACCGTTCTTGGCGATGAGGCCGACGAGCGTGATCAGGCCGATCTGGGAATAGATGTTGAGCGAGGTCTTCCACAGGAAGATCGGCACCAGCGCGCCCACGAGGGCGAGCGGCACCGAGCCGAGCAAGATGATGAACGGATCGCGGAAGCTGTTAAACTGCGCGGCCAGCACGAGGAAGATGAGCAGGACCGCGAGGACCGCGGCCTTCCACAGGGCGCTGCCCTCGGTGCGGAGCTGGCGGGACTGACCGCCGTAGTCGATGGAGTAGCCCGGCGGCAGGATCTCGGCGGCCTTGGCCTCGAGTTTGCGGAGGGCGAGGTCGATGCTGGGGCCGACGCCGGTGATCTTCACGGAGTTGAGCTGCTGAAAGCGGTTGAGCGTCCGCGGCTCGACCGTGGACTTGAGCGTGGCGATGGTAGACAGCGGAATGAGCTGCCCGGCCGGGCCGCGCACGTGATAGTCGAGCAACTGGTCAGCATTGAGCCGGGAGCCGCGCTCCACTTGGGGAATGACGCGGTAGCTGCGGCCATCGTTGACGAAGCGGTTGACGTAACCGCCGCCGAGCATGGAGCCGAGGTCGCGGGCGACTTCACTGAGGTTGAGGCCCATGGAGGCGACCTTGTCCTTGTCGATCTCAATGCCGACCTGCGGCAGGTCGAACTTGAGGTCGGTATCGGCGAAATAAAACGTGGGGGCGCCGTTCGGGTCGTTGGCCTCGGTATTGGCGTAGAGCGCGAGCTTCTGCGCATATTCCAGCATCTCGCGGTGGTCCGCGGTGGAGCGGATCACGAACTCGATGGGGAAGTTGCCGCCGGACGGCAGCGGTTCGGGAGTGGTGACGATCACCTGCAGGCCGGCGATGCTGGCGGCCGGGCCCTGCAGCGCATCCTGGATCTTGATCGCAGAGCGCTTGCGCTGCGACCACGGCTGGAGAATGACGCCCGAAAAACCGAAGGTGGTGCTCGTGAGCTGGAAGGAGTTTTCATACTCTGGCACCTCACTGAACATCTTCTGGACCTGGTTCGCGAAGATGACGTTCTGGTCGATCGTCGCCGTCGGCGAGGGCTGCAGGATGCTGAACACCACGCCCTGGTCCTCCTTCGGCGCCAGTTCGTGCTGGGCGAACATGAAGAACGGCGCCAGCAGCATGGCCAGCAGCGTCGCGGCCATCATCGTGTAGTGCAGCCACTGATAGCGGCGGCCGAGCAGGAAATCGAAGACGGTCGCCAGCACCGCTCCGAGGAGGCTGATCATCAGCAACGCACCGCCCAGCTTGAGGCTGGCACCCAGCACCGGGCCAAAGCCCAGGATGAGCCCCAGCACCACGATCACCACCGGCCAGAGGGGAATCCAGATGACCAGGGCCCACAGCAGGATTTTCCAGGACACCCGGCGGTCCTCGCGCAACACGCTCATTTTCCCGACCAGGCCTTCATAGCGGTCACGCACGCGGTCGAAAATCCGGTTGATCCGGCCGCTGAGGCCGGCCTCCTCGTGGTCGTGATCCTTGAGCAAATAGGCGCTCATCATCGGTGAGAGGGTCAAGGCGACAAAGCCCGAGACCGCCACCGCGCCCGCGAGCGTCATGGCGAATTCGCGGAAGAGCGCGCCGGTCAGGCCGCCTTGGAAGGCGATGGGGGCGTACACCGCGGACAGCGTCAGGGCCATGGAGATGACCGGGCCGACCAGCTCGCGCGCGCCGGTCAGGGCGGCGTCCACCGGCGTCTGCCCGGCGCGGATGTGGCGCTCGATATTTTCGACGACGACGATGGCGTCGTCCACCACGATACCGACCGCCAGCACGATCGCCAGCAGGGTCAGCAGATTGATGGTGAAGCCGAAGATCAGCATCAGCGCGAGGGCGCCGACGAGGGACAGCGGCATAGCCACGATCGGGATAAGCACGGACCGCAGCGAGCCCATGAACAGGAAGATGACGAGCATGACGATCAGCAGGGTCTCGATGAGCGTGGTCAGGATCTCGCGGAGGGCGTCGTCGATATATTTCGTGCCGTCGTAGGCGAGCTTGACCTTGAGGCCGGCCGGCAGGCCGCGCTCGATGTCGGGCAGGACGTCGCGCACGCGCTTGATGACCTCGATGGTGCTCTCAGTCGGCAGCACCCAGATGCCCATGAACGTGGCGGTCTGGCCGCCGAAGCGGACCTCGGTGTTGTAATCCTCGGCGCCGAGGACGACCTCGGCGACGTCGGCGAGGCGGATGATGCTGCCGTTGCGCTGCGCGACGACCAGTTGCTTGAATTCGGCGACGTTCTTCAGGTCGGTGTTGGCGATGAGGCTGATGCTGATCATCGACCCCTTGGTGGCGCCGACGGCGGCGAGGGCGTTGTTGGCCTGGAGGGCCGCACGGACATCGGCGGGGCTCAGGCCGCGCGCCGCCAGTTCGTCCGGCTTCAGCCAGACGCGCATCGCGAACACGCGGCCACCGAGCACGTCGGCCCGCTGCACGCCCTTCACCGAGGACAGCCGGGGCTGCACCATGCGGTTCAGGTAGTCGGTGATCTGGTTCTGGTCGAGGGTCTCGGAATAAAAGCTGAGATAGGCGGAGGCGAACTGGCTGTCGGCCGTCTCGACGCTGATCGTCGGGGTCTCGGCCTCGGGCGGCAGTTGATTGCGGACCTGGTCGATTTTCGAGCTGATCTGCGCCAGGGCGGCGTTGGTGTCGTAGTTGAGGCGCAGGTAGACATTGATCGTGCTCACGCCCGCGTTGCTGGTCGACTCGATGTAGTCGATGCCGTCCGCGCTGGAGATCACGCGCTCCAGCTGGGTCGTGATGTAGCCGCGCACCGTGTCGGCACTGGCGCCGAAGTAAATCGTGGTGACCTTGACCACCGCGCTGTCGCTGCGGGGGTACTGGCGGGTGTTCAGCTTGGTGTAGGACACCACGCCCACCACCAGGATGATGATGTTCACCACCAGGGCGATAACCGGCTTGCGGATGAACAGATCGGTGAAACTTTTGGAGAGCATGATGGGTTGCGCGGGAGGATGCTCAGGTATTGGCGGGCTTGGGTGCGGCGTCAGCCGACGGCTGGACCGAGTTGTTGATCTGCACGTGCACGCCGTTGCGCAGCTTGAAGACGCCGGCGGTGACAACCTGCTCACCCGGCTTCACGCCCGACTCAATGGCGACTAGGTCACCGCGGGTGGCACCCAGCTTGATGATCTGCTGGCGGGCCCCGAGATATTCGGTGCCGTCCGGGCCCTTCATTTTTTCGACGATGAAGACCGAATTGCCATAGGGGGCGTACGCAATGCACGTGGCGGGGAGGACGACCTGGGGCGCACCCGGGGGCAGTTCCACCTCGACCTGCACAAACATACCGGCGCGGAGCTGCTCCTGCGGATTGGCGAGGGAGGCCTGGACCGAGACGTTGCGCGTGGCGGGGTCCACTTCCGAGTTAATGGCGGAAATCACGCCCGCGAACGGCTCCGGAAAGGCATCGACCCGGAGGCCGATCTTCTGGCCGATGGAGAGCGCGGAAAGCTGGCGTTGAGGGACGGTGAAATTGACGTAGATCGGATCGAGATTTTGCAGCGGCACCAGCGCGCGGCCGCGGGCGACAAACTGGCCCAGATTCACGAGGCGGATGCCGACGCGGCCGTCAAACGGCGCGCGCACGTGCTTCCGGTCAATGGTGGCCTTGAGGGCCATCACCTCGGCGGCGGACTGGTTGAGCTGCGCCGTGGCGGCGTCGGCCTCGGCGGCGCTGATGGTGTTCTTGGTGGCCAGTTCCGCCGCGCGGCCGTTCTGCAGCTTGGCGAGGGACAGACGCGCCTCGGCGGCGTTCAGCTGGGCTTCCTCGACGCTGGTATCGAATTCGATGATGAGATCGCCCGTTTTCACCGCGGCGCCGTTCTCGGCGGCAATCTTCACGATCACGCCGTCGGCATCGGCGGACAGGGTCACGCCCTCGACCGGGGCCAGGGTGCCGATGGCGTTGATGACCGGCTGCCAGGCCACGGCGGTCGCCTCAATGGTGGTCACCGCCATCGCCGGCACGATATGCGGCATCGACGATGCCTGCTTGATCTGGGCGACCTTAACAGCGCCGAGGGTGATCACGACGACGATGAAGCCGGTGATGGTGAAGGCGAATTTCTTGGGCATGGTGATAGGTGGTAAGGGAGAAGAGTGAGGATGAACGGTGAGCAGAAAATAGGCCTTAAACGGCGGCGGCCGAAACCGGGGCGGTAAACTTGATGGCTTGCGCCTGGATCTTGGTGAGCAACTGCACGAGGGTTTGGCGCTCGAATTCCGAGAGTGGCGACATCAGTAACGTCATGTTTTTAAAATGATCCGGAAGGATCTCCCCCAGCAGGGAGCGACCCTTCGCGGTGAGGCGGACCAGCATCATGCGACGGTCCACCGTATCGGGCTCGCGCGTCACGAGGCCGTCACGCTCCAGCGTGTCAATCAGCCCGGTCATCGTCGCGCGGCTGACCCCCGCGGCATCCGCCAGTTCGGCCGGGCCCAGTGTGGACGTGTCACCGGCACAGCGGTTCACGAGGATCATGAGCACGCCGAAGCGGCCCTGCGTGATGTTGTGCCGTGCGAGGTTGGCCTCGACCACCCGCGCGCTCTCATCGCCCGTTCGCAGGAGGTGCAAAAACGCCTCACACGCTGATGGGTCAAGGTCGGGAAATTCCTTGGCCGCCTCGAGCAGACACTCGTAACGGGGAAGATCTTTGAGGAGGAGATTAGGCACGGGACAGGTGGGCAAAATAACTAGGCGGCGAATAGTTAGGTGGCTAACCATAAACACAAGCGGCAAGTGCAGGATTTTCCTATCCTTACACTGATAGGTACACTGCGAAGGACCGATGGGAGGGAAATACCCTATCCTAGCAGCTCCGCGCCGCGGCGACCAAGGCCTCGGTGGTGATTCCGAGCTCCTTGAAAACCTGAGGCGCCGGGGCGCTCAGGCCGAAGCGGTCGATGCCAACCACCTTGCCGTCGAGGCCGACGTATTTGCGCCAGAAACTGGTGACGCCCGCCTCGATCGCGACGCGCTTGCGGCACACCGAAGGCAGGATGGTCTCGCGGTATTCCGCCGGCTGACGGTCAAAGCGCTCCGTGCAGGGCATCGAAACCACGCGCGTCCCCGCGCCCAGTTCCTTCGCGGCCGCCAGGGCCAGCTGGAGTTCGCTGCCCGTCGCGATGAGAATCAGCGTGAGCGGCGCGGTTTCCTGCACGGCGACATAGCCACCCTTCAACACGCCGGCGCGACGAACATGCGGGGGGATGTCATTCAGCATCGGCACCGCCTGGCGCGTGAGCGCGAGCAGCGTGGGGCCGTCGGTGCGTTCGAGCGCGGCGGCAAAGGCGCCGGCGGTTTCCTCGGCATCCGCGGGGCGGATGACATCGAAGTTCGGAATCAGGCGCAGCGCCGACACGGTCTCGACCGGCTGGTGCGTGGGTCCGTCCTCGCCGACGCCGACGGAATCGTGCGTATAAATGTAGACCACCGGCAGCTTCGCGAGCGCGGCGATGCGCATCGAGGGACGCGAGTAGTCGGCGAACACAAGGAAGGTCGCGCACGACGGGCGGAACAGTCCGTCATAGGCGATGCCGTTGCACATCGCGGCCATCGTGTGCTCGCGGATACCGAAGCGGATGTTGCGGCCGGAGCGGTTGGTGGCATCGAAATCCTTGTCGGCGTTGATGTAATTGTACGTCGAGCCATGCAGGTCGGCCGAGCCGCTGATGAGCAGCGGCAGCTCGGCGGCGAGCGCCTGCAGGACCTCGCGACCGGATCCGCGCGTGCCGGGGTGCTTCGCGTCGGCGGGGAACACCGGGATTTTCTCGCTCAGGTGCGCGGCGGTCGGATGCGTGGACGCGGAGTCGAGCAGCGCGGCCTTGTCGGCGTTCGCCTCGCGCCAAGCCTTCAACAATTTGTGCCAGCGGTTGTAGCCGCGGATGAGCCGGGCCTTGTGACCGGCGAAATAGGCGCGTACCTCATCGCTCACGAAGAAATGCGGGGCGGCCGGCAGGCCGAGCCCGAGGCGGGCGGCGTCCGCGAACTTCGCCCCACCCTCGCCATGAGCCTTCGCCGTGCCCTGCACCTCGGGGATGCCCATGCCGATGATCGTACGTGCGATGATGAGCTGCGGCTTTCCGCTCTTGGCCTTCTTCGCCTTGTTGAAGGCCTTGAGCAACGCCGCCATGTCGTGGCCGTCCACCGTCTGCACGTCCCACTCGATGGCCTTGAAGCGCGCGGCGGTGTTCTCGCTCTGCGTCTTGTTCGCCATCGCATCAAGCGTCACGTCGTTCGAGTCGTAAATGAGGATGAGGTTGTCCAGCTTCTGGTGGCCGGCGAATTCCACGGCCTCCATGCCGACGCCCTCCTGCATGCAGCCGTCGCCCGCGAGGCAGACGACATGGTAATCGAACAATTCGTGCTCCGCGGTGTTGAAACGCGCGCGGGCCATCTGGCCGGCGACGGCCATGCCGACGGCGTTACCGATGCCCTGGCCGAGCGGACCGGTGGTGGCCTCGACGCCGGGTGTCTCGTGGAACTCGGGATGGCCGGGGGTCTTCGAATGCAGCTGGCGGAACGCCTTGATATCCTCCAGCGAGAGCTCGAAGCCCGCAAAATGCAGCCATGCGTAGAGGAACATCGAGCCATGGCCGGCCGAGAGGACGAAGCGGTCGCGGTTGATCCAGCGCGGCCGGTCGGGATTGATCGAAAGGGCGTGGCCAAACAGCACGGCGCCGATCTCGGCGCAGCCGAGCGGCAGGCCGAGATGGCCGATGCCGGCCTTGTGCACGGCGTCAATGGCAAGACCGCGGGCTTGGGCGGCGGCGGAGGCGAGAATGGGCGTCTGGAGCGTCATGGTGAAAGAGGAAGGACATGAGAACTACGGCGCGGGGCGCGCCCGGGGAAGCAGAATTATTCGGCCGGACCCGTTCCGTCTCCGGGAGTGAGCAGGCACGTCTCATGCCGCAGGAGGGACCGGGCGCGCCGCCGCCCGGCGGTCTTCCCCGCGCCGGGCGCGGAGGTCCCGGTGCACCCAGCGCGCAAGGCGGGCCCGGGACGTGCCCGCCCACCCACAAAAAAAGCGAGCCCCGGGAGGGACTCGCTTTGGAAAAACGGAGGGCCGAAAACTCAGCTCGCGGCGGCGGGTGCGGCAGCCGGCTTCGCGGTTTCCGCGGCGCGGTTCTCGCGCACCTTGACGGCAACCGCGGCCTTGCCGGTGCGGTGGCGGAGGTAGTAGAGACGGGACCTCATGATCTCGGACTCACGCTCGACCTCGATCTTCTCGATGTTCGGGGAGTTCACGGGAAACACGCGCTCGACCCCCTCGCCGTAGCTGATGCGGCGGACGGTGAAGGTCTCGTGGATGCCATGACCCTTCCGGGCGATGACGATGCCGGCGTAAACCTGCACGCGCTCTTTGTCGCCTTCGCGGACCTTGGTGTGCACGCGCACGCCGTCGCCCACTTTGAAGGGAGTAGTGTCTTTTTTCACCTGCTCAGCGGTGATTTCGGAGATGATCGGGTTCATGGCTGTTTATTTGAGTAAATCGGGTCGGACTAAACGGGTCTTTTCCACCTGTCGCGCGTGCCGCCACTTCTCGATTTCGGCATGATTTCCGGAAAGTAAGACCTCCGGAACGGACATGCCCCGATATTCGGCGGGACGCGTGTATTGAGGAAAGTCGAGCAACTTGCTGGTGAAGGATTCGTGCGTCAATGACTTTTCCTCCCCGAGCACGCCCGGGATAAAACGGGCCAGCGCATCGATCAAAACGGCCGCCGCCAGGGTGCCGTTGGTCAGCACATAATCGCCAATGCTGATCTCCTGGTCGATGACCGTGTCCCGGATCCGCTGGTCAATGCCCTCGTAGTGTCCGCTGAGCAGCACCAGATGTTGCTGGCGGGAAAGTTCTTCCGCCAGCGCCGGGGACAGCGGGGTGCCGTCGGGCGTCAGGTAGATCCGGCGGCATCCCGGCGTCTGGATAGCCTCGATGGCGGCGATGGTCGGCTCGGGCTTCATGACCATGCCCGCCCCACCCCCGAACGGCCGGTCGTCGGCCGTGCGGTGCTTGTCGGTCGTCCAGGCGCGCAGGTCGTGGACGCTCACGCCGAGGTGGCCGGCCGCAATGCCCTTGCCGAGGATGCTCTCCGCCAGGACGCTATCGAGCATCCGCGGGAACAGCGTGAGGACATCAATCTTGAGCGGCATGGTTTCAGGAGTGTCGCACGCAGAGGCGCCGAGTCGCAAAGCCGGATTTCAACAAAAAGGCCCCGGAAATATTCCGAGGCCATAAGTGCCGGACTCCGCGTCCTTGCGTCTCTGCGTGAGAAAAAATCAGGCGGCAGTCGTCGCAGCCGGGGTGGCGCGGCGGGCCTTCTTGATCATCGCGTGGACGGTGTCGGTCGGCTTGGCGCCCTTGCCGAGCCAGTAATCAACGCGGTCGAGCTTGAGCTTGACCGTGGCGCCCTTGAGGCGGGGGTCATACGTACCAACGACTTCGACCGGATCGCCATCGCGGCGGGAACGGGCCTCGGCAATGACGAAGCGGTAGTGCGGCTGGTGCGTGGTGCCGATGCGGGTGAGACGGATTTTGAGAGCCATGACAGTGGTTTTACGGAGCGATTCTTGCGTGGAAAAGCTGAGGACAACACCCAGCGGCGTTTCCCTTGTCAAGCCCTGACTCCCCGAGTGATGGGAGTCAGGGCTGGCAGGTTCCAGCCCTCGCCTCTACGGCTTTTCCGTTGACCACCCTCCTCCGGCGCGAGACGGTTCGCACCTTATGCTCAAAGCTGGCATCGTCGGTCTGCCCAACGTAGGCAAGTCCACCCTCTTCAACGCCCTCACCCGCTCCCGCAAGGCCGAGGCTGCAAACTACCCGTTCTGCACCATCGACCCGAATGTCGGCGTCGTGATCGTGCCTGACGAGCGCGCCTACGTCCTGCAGAAAATCGCCAAGACCAACGTCGTGGTCCCCGCCGCCATCGAGTTCGTCGATATCGCCGGCCTCGTCGCGGGCGCCAGCAAGGGCGAGGGCCTCGGCAACCAGTTCCTCGCCACCATCCGCGAGGTCGATGCCATCGTCCAGGTGGTCCGCTGTTTCGAGGACCCCGATATCATCCACACCATGGGCGGCGTCGATCCCGTACGCGATATCGAGGTCATCACCACCGAGCTCGTGCTCGCCGACCTCGAGGCCGTGGCCAAGCGCATCGACAAAACCGCGAAGAAAGCCAAGTCCGGCGACAAGGAGGCGATCATCGAAGTCGCGCTCTTGGAAAAACTCACCCCGCATCTCAACTCCGGCAAGACGGCCAATACCCTCCCCGCCACGCCCGAGGAAGTCGCGCTGATGAAACTGTTCCAGTTGCTCACCGCGAAGCCCGTGCTGTTCGCGTGCAACGTCGCCGAAAGCGACCTCGCCACTGCCGAACAGAATCCGTTTGTGCAGAAGGTCGCGGAATACGTCCGCACCCACCATGACGCCGCCTACGTGCCGATCAGCGCGAAGATCGAGTCCGAGCTCATCGACCTCCCGCCCGAAGAGGCGAAGGCGTTTCTCAAGGACCTCGGCGTCGATGACTCTGGCGTGTCCGCCCTCATCAAGGGCACTTACGCGCTGCTCGGCTTGATGACCTATTTCACGGCCGGCGAAAAGGAAGTCCGCGCTTGGACAATCAAGAAAGGCTGGAAAGCCCCGCAGGCCGCCGGCGTCATCCACACCGACTTCGAAAAGGGCTTCATCAAGGCCGAAATCGTCTCCTACGCCGACCTTACCCAGCTCGGCAGCGTCGCCGCCGCGCGCGAGGCCGGTAAATACCGGCTCGAGGGCAAGGAGTATGTCTTTGTCGATGGCGATGTTGCGCTGTTCCGGTTTAATAACTAACCGTGATGGTGTCGGGGTATGGCGAAACCCCATGAATCGAAGGGATAGGTAGTTATACCCGACGGATGACCGTTGAAGTAGGTGCGGTCTTCGCCAATGTTTTGGCCAACGAAATCCGTGAGCTACCCAGCCTATAAATCTGATACCCGGCCAACCGGCGGTTTGACCCACAAACCCGGCGGCCGCGCGTGGTTGGCTATGGTGGTTTGCGCCGGGCTATTTTTCCAACCCAGCGCGGCCCGCGCGGTCATCCGCGTGTGGGCGGATTTGGGCGTGGATTTCACCAGCAACGCCAACTGGCTGCTCCTGACTGCCCCGGCCAATAACACCACCAGCGACATCGCCTCGTTTGGGCTCATCAATCTTTTCCAACCGGTACTGACCACAAATCGCAGCATCAACGGCCTGCAGTTCACCAGCCTCAGCACTGGCAATGTCACACTCTCCGGTGCGGGCGCGTACACCATTGGCAACAGCGGCATCAACAATCAGTCTACCCTGGGAACGAAGTTGGTGAGCAACAACCTCACGCTGGCCGCCGCGCAGTCGTTCACCAACAACGGCGCGATGACCATCGGGGGCAACGTCACCAATGGCGGCTTTGTCCTCACCCTGGGCGGCACCGGCACCGCCGGCATCCTGTCCGGCAATCTCGGGGGCACCGGTGGGCTGACCAAGACGGGCTCGGGCAGCTGGCTGGTCTCGGGTAACAACACCTACACCGGGGCCACCACCGTGAGCGCGGGTTCACTCAACCTGCAGAGCAGCACGGCCCTCGGCACCACTGCCGGCGGCACCACCGTCACGGCCGGCGCAGCGCTCCAGCTCCAAAACAACATCACCGTCACCGGCGAGCCCCTGACCCTCAATGGCACGGGCGTCGCGTCCGACGGCGCCCTGCGCAACATTTCCGGCAACAACACCTGGACCGGCGCAGTCACCCTCGGCAGCAATCCCGGCGCCACGATCCAGAGCGACGCCGGCCTTCTCACCCTCTCCGGCGGCATCACCGGCAACAACCGTACCCTCACCGTCGGCGGCGCGGGCAACACCACTCTGTCCGGCATCATCGGCACGACCACCGGCGGCCTCGTCAAGAATGACGCCGGCACGCTCACCCTCTCCGGTAACAACACGTTCACCGGCGCCACCACGCTCAACGGCGGCACGGTCAGCATCAACGCCGACAACCGGCTCGGCACCGCGCCCGGCAGCGCCACCGCGAGCAAGCTGGTGTTCAATGGCGGCACGCTCGGCACGACCGCAAGCTTCACCCTCAACGCGAACCGCGGCGCCACCCTCAGCGCGGGCGGCGGCACCTTCGACACTGCCGCCAGCACCATCCTCACGTACAACGGCATCATCGCCGGCACCGGCAGCCTCACGAAGGCCAACTCCGGCACCCTCGTGCTCGGTGGCGCCAACACCTACACCGGCCCCACCACCCTCAACGGCGGCGTCCTGAGCATCAACGCGGACAACCGGCTTGGGACCGCGCCTGGCACTGTCACCGCCGACCAGCTCGTGTTCAACGGCGGCACCCTCGCCACCACCGCGACCCTGGCGCTCAACGGGAACCGGAGTGTCACCCTGAATGCCGGTGGCGGCAGTATTGACGTCGCCTCGGCTACGACCCTCACCTTCAGCTCGACCCTTTCCGGCGGCGGCGCGCTGACGAAGCTCGGCGCGGGCATTCTCTCGCTGGGCGCCAGCACTAGCATGGGCGGCGAATTCGCCCTGAGCGCCGGCACCCTCGCGCTCAACGGTTTCAATTTCACCGTCGGCACGCTGCACATCACCGGCAACACGATCCTCGATTTCGGCAACTCGGCCGCGTCCATTCTCAGCGCCACCAACCTGGTCATCGACACCGGCGTCACCCTCACGATCAACAACTGGATCAACGTCGTGGACTATTTTTACGTGCAAAACGACCCGGGCGGCTCGGCGGGCAACGCTCCGCTCAACCAGATCACCTTCACCGGCGGCTCCTACACCAACAACGACACCAAGTGGCAGTCGTACGACAAGCAGATCACGCCGGCACCCGAGCCCGCGACCTACGGGGCGATCCTCGCCGGGTGCGCCACCCTCCTCCTCGCCTGGCGCCGCCGGCGGGCCGTTTAAGGCGATTGCCCCAAACCGGCCCGAGAACGCAGAAAAACCGAACGGCTGTGCCGTCACGGCATTCCTGATCCGCTGATTGTTTTTTGCGACTTGCCGGGCCTTTTTGTGGCAATCCTCCCGCATCAAAACCGGTACACGCAGAAATACATCAGCGCGATGTTCGCCGCGAGGATGGTGAGCGCGATCGGCACCTGCGCCTTGATCACCGCGTTCTTATCCCGCAGTTCCAGCAGCATCGCCGGCACCACGTTGAAATTTGCCGCCATTGGCGTGAGTAGCGTACCGCAATAGCCGCAGAGCATGCCGATCGCCGCCATGATCGCCGGATTGCCCGCATGCAGCCCCACGATGAAGGGCAGCCCGATGCCGAGGGTGATCACCGGAAACGCGGCAAACGCGTTGCCCATGCAAATCGTGAAGAGCGCCATCCCCACGCAATAGGCCAGCACCGCCACAAAGGGATACTGCGTCGGCAGCGCCTGCGCCACGACGTCCGCGACCACCGCCCCCACGCCCGCCTTCGCAAAAATGCCCCCGAGCGCCGCCAGAAACTGCGGCAGAATGATCGCCCAGCCGATCGTCTGCAGCAACCGGCTGCCCTCGGCCACCGGGGTCGTCACCGGCGCCCCGGTCACCCGCAGCCCCGCCACGACCGCCACCGCGGCGCCGAGGCAGACCGAGGTCACGGTGATGCTCGCCGAGTCGATCAGCCAGAGGTCCCCAACGTGCAGGCGGCTCAAGGCCAGCGTGCCCAAAATGGCGGTCGCCGGGATGAGCAGCGCGGGGACAAAAAGCCTGTTCTTCAACCGCGCCGCAGAGGCGACCCGTTCGGTCAGGGGCGATCCCGCCTCGGGCTTTTCCCCGACTTGCTTCGTCGCGGCGAGCACCACCAGCGCGAGCAGGAAATATCCGCTCAGGGTCGGTGGCAGCGCCTTGCCCGCCAGGAAGGTCAGGGCCAGCAGTCCCCAAAAAACCGCCGAGCCCCAGCGTTGCGGGTGCGTGCGATCCAGCGCGATGCGCCCGGCGGCGAGGAGGAGAAACGTCCCGGCGATGATATAAAACAGGTCGAGCGTGAGCAGTTTCATCGCTCGCCCTCCGCCGGCGGCGCCGCCGTTTCCCGTTCAATCCGCCGGTCGAGCACGCGCACCCGCCACCACATCGCGCCGAACGCCACCAACGCCGTGGGGATGCCCCACAGGGACAACGCCCAGACACTCACCTTGTGGCCCGACGTGTCCAGCACGCCCTTGATCAGGTAGATCGCGCCCACCGCAAAGATCGTGTCCTCGCCGAAAAAATTACCCACATTCTCCGCCGCCGCCGCATTCGCCCGGATCGCCTGGCTGGTCTGGTCCGGCAGCTCGCCGTGCCGCGCCCGCGCCGCGCCCTCCGCCATCGGCGTGACCAGCGGCCGCACCATCGCCGCATGCCCGCCGATGTTGATGCCCAGTGCAATCGAGACCTGCCGCACCGCCGTGTAGAACAACAGCACGCGCCCGGCCGTGGCGGATCGGACCCGCCGGATGAGCGTCTCCGCCCGTTCCCGCAGGCCGTACCGCTCCAGCAGCCCGACGACCGGCAGCATCAGGATCACCAGCAGCGTGACGTTCCGGTTTTGCACGAAATACGTCCCGAACAGCTCCATGATCTCGTTGAACGACATCCCCGCCACGAGACCCGTGGCGATGCCCGCCGCCATCACCACCAGCAGCGGGTTGAACCGCAGCGCAAAGCCGGCGCCAACGATGAGAATGCCGATAAGTTTGATCATGGTTGGCTGGAAAACGCCTTCAGCTCGATTCCTGCCTGCGTGAGTTCCGCCTTCAACCGCCGCGCAAACGCCACGGCGTGCAGCCCGTCGCCATGGAGGCAAACGGTATCCGCTTTGATCGCGACATCCGTGCCCTCCGTCGTCCGCACCGCACCCTCGCGCACCAACCGCAGCACCTGCGCCACCGCGACTGCCTCGTCCGTGATGAGCGCGTCCAGACCTGATCGCGGTGTGAGCGAGCCATCGCGCTGATAGGTGCGGTCGGCAAAAACCTCCTCCGCCACCCGCAACCCCGCCGCGCGTCCCGCCCGCACCAACTCACTGCCCGCCAGTCCGAACAAAACCAGCGAAACGTCCACCGCGCGGACCGCCTCCGCGATCACCCGCGCCACCGCCGCATCCCGCGCGGCCAGGTTGTACAGTGCGCCATGCGGTTTCACGTGCCGGAGCGGGGCAAAACGGGCGAGCGCCGCAATCTGCGTGACCACCAGCGCGTGCAGCGCTGCGGGGGCCAGCCCCATTTCCTTCCGTCCGAAATTTTCCCGATCCGCGAACCCCGGATGCGCACCGATCGCCACCCCGTGTTTTTGCGCCAGCGTCACCGTCGCCCGGATCGTCGCCTCGTCCCCGGCATGAGCGCCGCACGCAATGTTTGCCGACGTGATCAGCGGCATCAGCTCCGCATCATGCCCGGCGCCTTCGCCCAGATCACAGTTGAGATCAATGCGTGGCATTTATTCGCGTGAATTCGCGTCCATTCGCGGTTCTTTCCGGTTGGTCTTCATTGGAATTTCTGCGCCAGTCCCTCGTGGAGCAGAGCGAGCACGTGCTCCCGGTCGTACGCGAGCTTCTGCGCCTGCTCCAGGGTCACCTCCGTAAATTTCACCCGGCCACCCGGCTGCAGCTGCGCCATCAGCGGCAGGTCCACGCTGATCACCTGCGCCGCCTGCGGGTAACCACCCAGGGTCTGCGCATCGGCCATGAGCACGATCGGCTGGCCGTCGGGCGGCACCTGCACCGTACCCGGCGCCACCGCCGAGGAAACCAGTTCGGTCGCACCGCCGATCCGCGTCAGCTTCGCCCCGCCCAGCCGGATGCCCATGCGGTCGGACTGCGGCAGGATCTTGAACTCCGCGGCAAAAAGTGCGCCGCCGAACTCGTCCAGCTGGGCGCCGCGCACCACCCGCACTGTCCCCGCCTCCGCGTAGCCCGGCAGGATGCGTGGATCGATCTGCCAGTGGTTCTGCAGGCGCCGCGCCACGTCCACGCCTGGCAGCACATCGCCGTCCCGCAACGCCCGCCCCTGAAATCCGCCCAATCCCGCCCGCACATAGGTGCAGCGGCTCCCCAGCACCACCGGCACATCAATGCCACCCGCCACGGCCAGATAACCCCGGCAACCTTTCCGGGCCGCGCCCAGTTTTAACCGGGAGCCTGCACTCACCACCTTCGGCTGCCACGCGGCGAGACCTTCAAACTCGGCTCCGCCCAGGGCGATCAGGGTGTCCGCGGAAAATAGCAGCTCGGGTCCCAGCAGCGTGCACTCCAGCACGGCCGCGTCCGCGGCATTGCCGACGAGCAGGTTGGCCATGCGCAGGGCAAAGGGATCCATCGGCCCGCCCAGCGGCACCCCGGCCGAACGGTGCCCGACCCGGCCCAGGTCCTGCACCGTCGTCAGCATGCCACCGCGGATGACGCTTATTTCCATCGGGCAAACTCCTCCGGGGCGATGGCGCGGAATTTCACCTTGTCCCCGACCCGCAGTAGCGCCGGCTCCGCCAACCCCGGCCGGAAGAGCGCCAGCGGCGTGCGCCCGATGATCTGCCAGCCACCCGGCGTGGACAGCGGATAAACCCCGGTCTGTGCCCCGCCGATGCCCACCGAGCCCGCGGGCACGCTCCCGCGGGGCGTGGGCCGGCGTGGCGTGGACAATTTGGCGGGCAACCCGCCGAGATAGGGAAAGCCCGGCGCAAAGCCGATCGCATGCACCAGATAGTCCGCCTTGGCGTGCAAGGTCATCACCTCGGTCACCGGCAGCCCGCAGTGGCGCGCCACCTCAGACAGGTCCGGGCCGTACTCACCGCCATAACTCACGGGAATCTCCATCACCCGTCCGGCGGTCGCCGTCTTTTTCTTCGCCTCGCTGTCGAGGTGCCGGGCGCGATCGATTATAAACCGGCAGACCTGCTCGTACGGCCGCGGGCCGTTCGCCGCCAACCGCCCGGGCTCATAAAAAACCGTCACGGTCGCGTACGCCGGAACCACATCCATGATGCCGGCCGGCCGGTTCGCCCCCAACAGGTGGGCGAGCGCCCGCACCCGCGGCAGCACCGCTTCGTCAATGCCGGAACCGAGAGCCACCACGACTGCGGTATCGCCCAGCGCGGAAAACGTCATGCGGCGTTTATCCGCGGCGGACCGCTCCATGGCAAGAACCCGGTGATCAAACCCTTCAAGCCTGATGCATTTTACAGGAGGCAACAAAGAGGACGGAGAATTCATTCCCCTGTTCTCTGCGTTATCTCCTGTAGGAAAGTCAGGGATCCAAAATTCCCTTCCGCGTGTTCCGTGGGAAAATATTCCTGCTCAGCGTTCCTAATCCCCGTCGCGGCCGGGTCTGATAATTCGGCGGTTTGGGTTGAAGTTTCCCGGCAAAACCTTGAGGTCGGGGGCTCCATGCGCCGCGTCCCCATCCTCCTGCTGCTCGTCTCGGTGACGCTGCTTTCCGCGTGCCGTCAGGCCAAGGTGACGAGCTACCGCGCGCCCAAGGAAACACCCGACCCCCTGCCTCCCGGTCTGGCCACCGCCAGCACGAATGCCGCGTCCGCCCCCCGGCCCGGCACACCGGCTCCGCCCGCTCCGGGCTCTGACATGGCCAGCACGGCCGTCCCGACGGCCGAGGGCTCCGACCTGGCCTGGACCGCCCCTGCGGGCTGGAAACCCAAGGCCCCCGGCGCGATGCGCAAGGGCAGCTTCACGGTCCCCGGCCCGGAGGGTGATGCCGACCTGTCCATCACGGCCTTCCCCGGCGATGTCGGCGGTGAACTCGCCAATCTCAACCGCTGGCGCGGCCAGATCCAACTCGCCCCACTCGCCTCCGGTGATCTCACCACGGCGACCACCCGCCTCCAGCAAAATGGCCTGAGCTTCGTCCTCGTGGACTTTGTCAGTCTCTCCGCGACCAAGCCCGCGCGCATCGTCGGCGCCATGGTGCCCGTCAACGGCGCCACGTGGTTTTTTAAGCTCATGGGGCCCGACCCCACGGTGTCCGCCGCGAAGCCCACCTTCCTCACGTTTCTCCAAACCGTCCGCGCCCCCGCCGCCCCGTGAACGACACCGTCCGCCAGTTCCGGGATTTCTTTGTCTCACTCAAGCTCACCGTGGTGCTGCTGGTGCTCTCCATGGGTCTCGTTTTCGCGGCGACGCTCGACCAGGTGAACCTTGGGGTCTGGGCCGTGCAGGCCAAATATTTCCACAGCTTCTTCGTCCTCTGGAAAATCCCCGGCACTGACGTGCCGCTCCCGGTCTATCCCGGCGGCTACCTCCTTGGTGGTTTCCTGCTCGTCAACCTGGTCTCGGCCCACATCTACCGGTTCAAACGGTCGTGGCGCAAATCCGGCATCCTGCTGGTCCACACCGGGCTCATGCTCCTCCTGGTCGGCGAGTTCCTCACCGGCATCCTGCAGGAGGAATACCAGATGGCGCTGAACGAGGGGCAGACGAAAAACTACTCCGAGAGCTACCGCTTCAACGAACTCGTCATCCTCGACACGACCGACCCGAAGTTTGACGACGTCGTCGCCGTGCCCGAGGCGCTCCTGACGACCGGCAGCGCGCTCCAGCACCCGAAACTGCCCTTCCGCGTCGTCACCAAGGAATACTACCCGAACGCCACGCTCAGCCTGCGCCGCGGCGCCACCGGGGAAAACCCCTCGCTCGCCACCGCCGGCATCGGACCTCAGATCACCGCCACGCCCCAGCCGCTGACATACAAGCAGGACGAGCGCAACTGGCCCGTCGTCTTCGTCGAACTGCTCGGACCCGAGGGCACGCTCGGCACCTGGCTGCTCTCCCCGCAACTGCCCGCCCCGCAGACGTTCGACTACGGCGGCCACAGCTGGCGGCTCGCGCTGCGGGCCGAGCGCGCCTACAAGCCCTTCTCGCTCACGCTGCTGAAGTTCACGCACGACGTTTACCTCGGGACGGATATCCCGAAGAATTACTCCAGCCGGCTGCGCCTCACGACGCCCGACGGCAAGGAGGACCGCGAGGTGCTCGTCTACATGAACAACCCGCTGCGCTATGCCGGGCTCACCTTTTACCAGGCCAGTTTCGACCCCAGCAACGACCACAACACGATCCTCCAGGTCGTCCGCAACCCCGGCTGGCTGCTGCCCTACCTCTCCTGCGTGATGATGACCCTCGGTCTCGTCGTGCAGTTCGGGATTCACCTCCTCGGCTTCATCAACAAACGCCGCGCTGTCCCGGCCACCCCCGCCTGATGAAAAAAGCCGTCGTCCTCATCCTCCTGCTCCTCGCCCTCGCCCTCATCGCGAAGTCCCTCCTGCCGGCGCGCAATCCCGGGGCCTTCGACGTCGTCGGCTTCAGCCGCCTGCCGGTGCTGGTCAACGGCCGCGTGAAGCCGCTGGACACCGTCGCGCGCTCCTCCCTGCTCGTGATTTGCGGCACCACCTCCAACGACTCCTCAAAAAGCAGCCTCATCCTCACCCCCGACAAGCGAGAGCTGAACCCCAACGAGTGGCTGCTCGACGTGCTGTTCCGCCCCGCACAGGCCGACACCTACCAGGTCATCGCCATCGACAATCCCGACCTGCTCACCCTGCTCAACCTGCGCCGCGAGGAAGGCCTGGCCGACCGCCGCTTCTCCTTCGCCCAGGTGGAGAAATCACTCGCCGAGATCGACCGCCAAGCCCGGCTCACCGAGCCCGTCGAGCCCCAGGTGCGGTCCGCCTTCCAAAAGGCCGTTGTCCAGCTGCAATCGAACCTCATCCTGTATGAGCGGCTCAAGGAGAGCCTGATCAGCTCCGACAGCCAGAATTTCCTCGCCGCGCTCTTTGCCTTTCAAAACACACTCGGCGCCAGCGTCGAGGCCGTGCGCGCGAAACAGGCCGGCCAGCCCTTCGACGCGGACGCGGCCCAGAAGCTGATCGAAAACGGCCAGCGCTTCGACCAGATGGCCCGGGTCGGCTACCTGCTCGCCGTGCCCCCGGTGAAGGGCGAGGCCGACACCAATGGCTGGCGCAACGCCGGCACCGCCCTGCTCGAGACCTTCCAAACCGGCCAGGTCAACCCGCACGTCATGGCCTACGCCGGGCTCGGACATTCCTGGGCGGGCGGCAACGCCACCGACTTCAACACCATCCTCCGGCTCTACCGGGACGAGTTGGTGAAGAGCTTTCCCTTAGCCCTCGCGAAATGCACGGCCGAGGCGCGCTTCAACGCGATGAAGCCGTTCAACACCGCGATGACCCTCTACGTGCTGGCCTTCTTCGTCGCCGTATTCTCCTGGCTCAAATGGCCCGCCGAACTCGGCCGCGTCGCCTTCTGGCTCATCCTCGCCGCGTGGCTGATTGCCACCGCCGGCATCGTGACGCGCATGTGGCTGGAGGGCCGCCCGCCGGTCACCAACCTCTATTCCTCGGCGCTCTTCGTCGGCTTCATCGCCGTCGGCTTCTGCCTCGGGCTCGAATACTTCTACCGCAACGCCATCGGCTCCGTCGCCGCCGGCGGCATCGGTTTCGCCACCCTGCTGATTGCCTACTACCTCTCCCTCGGCGGCGACACGCTCGAGATGATGCGCGCGGTGCTCGACTCGAATTTCTGGCTCGCGACCCACGTCGTGACCGTCGTCGCCGGCTACGGGGCGACCTTCCTCGCGGGGTTCCTCGCGCTGATCTACATCGTCCGCGGCGTGTTCACCAAATCGCTGGACCAGCCCACCGCGGACGCGCTCGCCCGCATGGTTTACGGTATCGTGTGCTTCGCCACACTGTTCAGCCTGATCGGCACCGTGCTCGGTGGCATCTGGGCCGACCAGTCGTGGGGCCGCTTCTGGGGCTGGGACCCAAAGGAAAACGGCGCCCTGATCATCGTCATCTGGAACGCCGTCATCCTCCACGCCCGCTGGGGCGGACTCGTGAAGCAACGCGGCCTGATGTGCCTCGCGGTCTTCGGCAACATCGTGACGGCCTGGAGCTGGTTCGGGGTCAACCTGCTCGGCGTCGGCCTGCACAGCTACGGCTTCGTCGAGTCCACCTTCCTGTGGCTGATCCTCTTCGTCCTCAGTCAGGCCGCCTTTATCGCCCTCGCCAACCTCCCGCTGGAGCGGTGGCGGAGCTTCCGGCAGCCCTGACGGTAGGGCGGGACTAGCGATCCCCGCCTACTTACCCAGCAATTCTTCGGCGTGGGCCAGGGCGCTCTTCGCCTTGCTGTCGCCCAGCATGCGCGCGAGTTCGCTAACCCGCGCCTTTCGGCTGGCTTGGATCGGCTCGATCGTGACCACGGCACGGTCCTTCGACTGGTCCTTGGTCACCACGAGGTGACACGTCGCCTGCGCGGCGACCTGCGGCAAATGGGTGACGCAGAGCACCTGGTGATTCCGCGCGATCTCGGCCATCTTTTCGCCGACTACGCGGCCAATCTCGCCGCCGACATTCGCATCCACTTCGTCGAACACCAGCAGCGGCACTTCGTCGAGATCGGCCAGCACGGTCTTGAGCGCCAGCATCACGCGCGCGAGCTCGCCGCTCGACGCCACGCGGTTCAGCGGCAGCGGCGCCTCGCCGACGTTCGGGGAGAAGAGAAACTCCGCCCCGCAATCGCCCGTCGGGCCCAGTTCGGGCAGGGGCACCACGCGCACCTGAAAATCCGCCTTCTTGAATCCCAGCTGTGCAATGCCCTTGGCCGCGACCTTGGCGAGGTCCCGCGCCGCCTTCTCCCGCAGGGCGTGCAGCGTCGTGGCGCTTTTCTTCGCCGCCCGGTGGGCGTCGGCAATCTGCTTTTCGAGTTTGGCGAGCGTACCCTCCAGGTCGCCCTGGACCTCGAGCCGGCGGCGCATCTCGTCGCGCGCCTCGAGCACCGCACTCAGCTGGCCGCCATGCTTGCGCCGCAATTCCAGCCACGTGTTCATCTGCGCGGTCAGCTGCTCGGCCTGCTCGGGATCAAATTGCAGCTGCTGGCTCAGCGCCGAGAACTCCCCGCCGAGGTCGGTCAATTCCACCGCGACCGACGCCAGCCGGTCCGCCAGTGGCTTGCTCGCCGCGTCGATGCCCTCGAGCTGGCGCGCCTCGCGAAGCAATGCCGCCACGCGGCTCTGCAGGCCCTCCTCCCCCGTCAGCCCCGCCGCGAGCGCCGCGGACAGCTCGATCAGCTCCTGCGCGCGGCTCATCCGGGCAAAATCCCGCTCCAGCGTTTCGATCGCTTCCATCGTCAGCTCCAAGGCATCAATGCGCGCGAGCTGGTTCTCAAGAAAGGCGATCTGGTCGGGCGCAAGTTTCGTCTCGTGGGCGATCCGTTCCCGCTCCGCCACGAGCTCCCGCCAGGCGTGATAGCCCGCCTGATAGGCGGCGAGGGGCTCCCCCCCGCGGCCAAAGAGGTCGAGCAGTTCGAGCTGGCAGCTTTCCTTGAGCAGACGCCGGGGCTCGCTGGGCCCGTGAAAATCCACCCAGTGCTCGCCCAGCTGCTGCAGCGCCGAGAGCGTCGCGAGGCTGCCGTTCACCGTGATCTTCGGCGCCTTGTCGCGCGGGAGGCTTCGTTTGAGAATGAGCACGCCATCCTCGCAGGGCGGCAGGTCCAGACCCGCCAGGACGGCATCGATTTTCCGGGAGTCGGTGAAGAAAAGTGCCGCTTCCGCTTCGGCGGCCGGCGCCCCCTGGCGAATGATGGTTTTGTCCGCCCGCTCCCCCGCGAGCAGGCTCAGCGCGCCGAGCAGGATGCTCTTGCCCGCGCCGGTCTCGCCCGTGACGGCCGTGAATCCCGCCTCGAAGTCGAGCGCCACCTCCTCGAGGAGGGCGAGATTCCGGATGCGGAGCGATTGCAGCATGGCGGTTACCGATGAACGGCCGGCCCGCTGACGTCAAAGCCACTTCGTCGGAATTTTTTCCCGGCTTCGCGTCCCATCTCCGAGCCGGGTCGCCGGCTCGTGGATTTGATCCTCGGTCATCCAGTGCGACCCGTCTCCGCTGGGGTGAACACCGTAGACTGTGAACCAAGGCCCGTCTGCATGGTCAGGCCTTGATGCTTATACCGCGTTTCGTCCGCCCACTCGCCCTGCTTTGCCTGCTTGGAATCAGCCCGTTGCTGCGGGCTCAGGAACTCACCTTTCTCGGTGGTGAGCTGAAAGCAGGCACCAACGGCTCCAGCCACGCCCGGTTGTATCAAAGCCGCGGTTTCAGCCGCGCCCGGAATCCACGCGGTGGTATATCCGCAAAAATCACAAAGAGCGCGAAGCAGAAATGCTTCGCCCAAGTCTTGGCGGCCTGGGCAATCTTCGCGGTTAAACCCTGGCCCGGATCCCGCCTGAACTGAAAGCTCGCCAGCCTGCACGCTGCCGCAGATTTTGGGCCCATGCTCAACCTGTCCGGCCAGCGCATTTTCATCACCGGCGGCAGCCGCGGCATCGGGCGCGCCGCCGCGCTGCTCGCCGCGGAGGCCGGCGCGGATGTCGCCATCGGCTATGCCCGCGACCGGGCGTCCGCCCTCGCGACGGTCAAGAAAATCGAGGCCCTGGGCCGCCAGTCCCTCGCGGTCCAGGCCGACGTCACCAGCGAGTCCGAAATCAAGGGCGCCATCGACCGTGCCGCGGTCGCCCTGGGTGGCTTGAACGGCCTCGTGGTCTCCGCGGGGATCTTTGAGGGCCAGCCCATTGAGGAAATGACCCTCGAGCTCTGGAACCGCGTCCTCGCCACCAACCTCACTGGCACGTTTCTTGCCGTGAAGGCAGTCGTGCCGCACCTGAAAAAAGCCGGGGCCGGCGCGATCGTCATCTACTCCTCCACCGCCGGCCAGCGCGGCACTGACACCTATTCCGCCTATGCGACCAGCAAGGCCGGCCAAATCATGTTCATGAAGAGCATGGCCAAGGAACTCGCCCCCGAGAAGATCCGCGTGAACTGTGTCGCGCCCGCCTGGACCGACACTGACATGGCCCAGGAGTCGTTTGCCCGCATCGGTCGCGACCAGATCATTGCCGGCTTTCCCCTCGGCCGCATTGGCCGGCCGGAGGACATCGCCGGAGCCACCGTTTACCTGCTTTCAGGCCTCGCACAGTTCATCACGGGGATGACCCTGACCGTGGATGGTGGCCAGGACATGCGCGGATGAACCCGCGCGGCCGGGGCTGAGGCGAAACCCGTACCGGAATACCGGTAAACGAGGCACGATCAGCGGAGAACAGGTGGCGCCATATCTCCGACCCCGTGGCCAACATCAGCCTGATCGACGATAGCAAGTTCCTGGGCTCCATCCTGAGCCGGGGAAAATGACGGACGGCACCTGGTTAAACCCCGATTGCGGCGACGATTCACCCGCCGGGAACAACAGGGCCGCCAGCGTCAGGATCAAAGGGAGGGATTCTTCATAAAGTCTGAAGCTCCCCCCGTCCGGGCCTGCTCAATTCGCCCCGATGGGTTTGACGATAGCGGAGATATTTTCCCCCGGGGGTCGCGGGTTGTAAGTCCAGCCGCCGCCGGCGCCGGAACCGCGGCAGAGCACCGCCCCCTTCGACCACCGCTCGTCGATCGCTTTCACACTCGGCGGACAATAACGGATGGTCAGGCCGCAGCGGCGGCGGTCGGAGGTGTTCGGCTCCGAGCCGTGCGCCAGCATGTCGGCATGCAGCGAGAATTGGCCGGCCTTCAGCTCATCGAAAACCGGCGCCCCAAACTGATCGGTGTTTTCAATCTCCTGGTTGAGCACGGCCTTGTCATAGCCCACCTCCCGCCACTTCAGGTGACCGTGCCGGTGGGTGCCCGGCAGGAATTTCATCGCGGCATTGGCCACGTCGGCGTCGTCGATCGCCAGCCACACCGTGACGGTGCGGGCGGGCGTCAGCGGCCAGTAGGACGCATCCTGGTGCCACGCGACCTTGCGCGGGTCGTGGGCCAGCTTGCAGAAAAAATGGGTGCCCCAGGCGATGACGTCGGGGCCGACAATATCCTGAACGTAATCGAGGATGACCGGGTTGGTCACAATGTCATAGAGCCCGGCGCAATGGGGGTGGAAGCCGTTGATCGAATACGCGTCGAGATCGGGCCGGGCCTGCTGGACCTTGGCCAGCATGTCATCGAAATACGCGCGGTTCTTCGCCGCTTCCGCCGGCGTGCAGGCGTCGAGCGGCTTGACGTACCCCGATTCGTTGTAGAACCGGATCTGCTGCTGCGTCAGCCGCCGCGGGTTACCGTTCACCACGGGCTGGAAACTCAGGTCCCGCTCTTCCTTCATCAGTGAGATGGCCATGGCAAAATCCGTAGGGGCCGGGGGACCAATTACCAAGAAAAATGAACCGTGGCCGGGCTCGGGAACGCCCGCCACCTTAGTGCGCCGTCAGGCGCTGTCTGGCCCGTTCATATTCCGCCGGAGTGAGCATGCCTTTTTTCATGAGGTCATCGAGTTTCTCCCGCTCGTCATTCCCTTCCGGTTTTGGGTCGGCTGAGTTCATGCTGACGCGCCGGGCCCGCGGATCGTTCTTGTCCACGACCCTGAACTCATATTCCACCCGCACCCAATCACCGAACAGGCCATAGGCGTGCTCCTGAATGCTGACGGGGACCGCGACCTTGCCCAGACCTTCGGCAAAATCCATTGCCTGGCTGACGGCGCGTTCCTTGAACCTGGGCTCGGCCATATCGAACACCCCGCTGAAGTCCTGGACCGTGGCCCGGTACTGGCCAGGTGACAGCGGGACGATCTTGGTGCCCGCACAGCCCGTGAACAAAACGGCCGGAGCCACCAACAGGAGCAGGCCAAGCCTCATGGGCCGCCGGGGCGATGGGTGCGTCATGTCGCCTTGATGTCCTTAAAAATATCAACGCGCGAGCGAATCACTTCAGCGCCGGCGGTGAGCGGCAACCTGGACGCCTCCGATCTCAAATACCCTCAGTTTATTATCTCAACTCATTGAGATGGTGGACCCTACTGGGCTCGAACCAGTGACCTCTTCCATGTCAAGGAAACGCTCTAACCAACTGAGCTAAGGGTCCAAATCTGAGGTCGGCGAGTAACGCCAGCCGAGCGCGTCACTGCAAGGAAAAATCCGCGGAGGATTTGCCCACGGAACACCCGACAAACACGGAATTTACTGACTCCCAAGCCCGACTACCCTGCCCCCGGGTTTCCCCTCCGTGTTTTCCGTACGTTCCGGGGGCCAAAAATCAGGCGGAGGCTGTTTTGAAACTGTTCGCCGCCTCCGCCCGATCCTTCGCGATCTGGGCCTTCAACTCCTCGAGTCCGCTGAATTTTGTCTCCGGCCGCAGGAAACGCAGCCACTTGACCGTCACGTTGTCCCCGGGCCCAAACGGGCAGTCGCCGAGCAGGTGTACCTCGAGTCGTGGCTCCAGGGCCTGTTCCAGCGTCGGACGCAGCCCGTAATTCGCCACGCCGGGCAGCGCTTCGACAGTCTTGGCCCCGGCCACCCGCACCACATACACGCCATACCGCGGCCGCAGGTCCGGCGCCCAGGCGAGGTTGAGCGTGGGGAAACCGATCGTGCGGCCGAGGTGCTTGCCATGCACCACCGGGCCCTCGGCAAAATACGTGTAGCCGAGCAGCGCGTTCGCCCCCGCCACATCACCCTGTTCCAGCCGGCCGCGAATGCGCGTGCTGCTGATGGGCTCGCCATCAAAATTCACGCGCGGTGCGCTGAAGATCGTCAGCCCGTGCTTCCGGCCCTCGGCCACCAGCAGGGCGATGTCGCCGAGGCGGCCGCGGCCAAAGCGGAAATTTTCCCCCACGTAAACCGCGGCCAACTGGGGTGCGCGCTGCTTGAGCCAGGGCAGGAAATTATCCGCCGCGACCGCGGCGAATTCGGGCGTGAACGGCTGCGTGATCATCGCCTCCACGCCGAGCCGGTGCAGCATACGGGCCTTCATGCCCGCGTCCATGATGAGCCGTGTGGGTTGTCCCGGCCGGAAGAGTGTGCTCGGGTGCGGCGAGAAGGTCAGGACCGCCACCGTCCCGCCGCTGCGGCGAGCCGATTGCACCGCGGCCTCGATCACCGCGCGGTGCCCGAGGTGGACGCCGTCAAACATGCCGATCGCAAGATGCAGCGGCCCCGGCGGCAGCGCCGTGTTTTCCAGGCCGCTGAACTGCGCAATCGAGTTCACAGCGCCACGCTTGGCGCCGCCTCGTACACCGGAATCAGGCGCCGCTCGATTTCCGGGATGGGCATCGCCTCGATCGCATCGAGGGTGATGGCCTGGGAGATGTTGAACCGGTCCGTCGCCGTGCGGCGGAGCGCGGAGAGATGCGCGCCGCAGCCGAGCTTCTGGCCGAGGTCGTGGGCGATCGTGCGGACGTAGGTGCCCTTGCTGCTGCGCAGGCGGAAATCCAGCTGCGGCAGCGCGAAACGCGTCAGGTCGATGCTCATCACACGGATGAACCGCGGCTCGCGCACGACGTCCTCGCCCTTGCGCGCGCTCTTGTAGAGCGGCACGCCGCCAATCTTGATGGCGGAGTACATCGGCGGCATCTGGTATTGGTCGCCCAGAAATGAGTTCATCGCTGTCCGCACCTCGGCCTCGGTCAGCGGCGGCACGGGGCGGGTCTCCATCACCTGGCCGTCGGCATCCTGCGAATCCGTCGTCGCACCCAGCGTGATCGTGCCCTCGTACTCCTTGTCGAGGCTGATGAGGTACTGGGAAATGCGCGTGGCCTTGCCAATGAGCATGATCAGCAGGCCGGTGGCCATCGGGTCGAGGGTGCCGGCGTGGCCGATGCGCTTCATGTTCAGCTTGCGGCGCAAGCGGGCGACGACGTCGTGCGACGTATGGTCGGTGGGCTTGTCCACCAACAGGACGCCTTCGAGTTCCTTGGTCTGGCCGATCATGGCGCGGCCTTTCCCGCGGCATCCACGAGGGTGATCTGCTTCGCCAGGGCGGCGACGAGCCGCGCGTAAAAATCCTCCGTGCCCGACGTGAGGCTGAGCCCCGCCGCGCTGGCGTGCCCGCCGCCGTTGAACTGCGCGGCAATCAGGTCGAGCCGGTAGGTGGCATCCTTGGCGCGGAGGCTGGCCTTCACCGAGCCGTCGGTCCGCTCTTTGATCAGCACGCCCACGTCCACGCCTTCCACGGAGCGCGCGTAGTCCACCAGCCCCTCGGTGTCCTCCGCGCTCGAGCCCGTCGCCTCAAACACGCCGGCCGGCAGGATCCCGATGCAGACGCGGCCGCCGCACTCCATGCGGAGCGACGAGAGGTAGCGTTGCAGCAGTTCAAGCTTGGCCATTGATTCGCGCTCGTAGAGTTCCAGGCCCACCTGAGGCGGGTTGGCGCCGGCCGCCATGAGTTCGGCCGCAAGCAGGAATGTACGCCGCGAGGTCGAGGCAAAGCGGAACTGGCCGGTGTCGGTCACAATCCCGGCGAAGAGCGCTTGCGCCGCCGGCGCATCCAGCGCGAGCCCCCGGTCGAGGGCCAGGCCGGTCAGGATCTCGCAGGTCGCTGCCGAGCCCGCGTCAACGAGGTTCAGCTCCGCGAAATGCGTGTTCGAAATATGATGATCAAGGTTGGCCAGCGGCCGGGGAAAGCGCACTTTCAGCCGCTCCCCCACCCGGGCCTGGTCGGCACAGTCGACGAAGACCGCCGCGTAGTCGGTCGGATCCGCCAGCACGTCGTCCGTGCGCAGAAACTTCATGCCCGGCACGAGGAACTCGAGCCGGCGCGGCACCGCATCCGCGTTCACGCACGTCACGTCATGACCCGCGGACGCCAACATCCGGGCCAGCCCGACCTGCGAGCCGATGCAGTCGCCGTCCGGCCGGGCGTGCCCGATCACCGCGACCTTGCGGCCGGCCAGCCGCTGGAGGAGCCGGTCAAAATCCGTCGCGAAGGCGGGATAAAATTTACTCACCGTCATCCTTTTTCGGCGGATCGACCTCGTCGAGCAAGAGCAAGATGCGGGAACCGCGGATGGCGGAATCGTCGAGCACGTAGGTGAAGCGCGGCATGTACTTCAACACGATGCGCTTTCCGAGCTCCTGGCGGATCTCCCGCGACTGCGCGCGCAGCCAACGCAGTTTTTTTTCAATGCTGTCCGCGTCCCCCACGATCGAGACAAACACCCGCCCATCGCGCAGGTCGGGCGCCACGCGCACCTCGGTGATGGTGATCGTCACCGCCTCGCTCTGGTGGCGCTGACGGAGGATGGCGCTGATTTCGCGCTGGATCAGCTCGTTGACGCGAAGGGTGCGGTTGGACATCGGCGGAGCACCACGGACGCGGTGCGGAGTTCGGAGATCGAAATTCGGAGATCGAAGTTTTTGTTGCTGGCAAAAAAGAAGGTGAACCATGCCGCTCGCAGGAGCGAACCTCAACGTAGATCCGGCGGAGAATCGACCCCGATCTACGATCTTCGCCCCGCCCAAACGGGGCTCAGAGCGTGGCCCGGACCTTCTGCACCTCGTAGCACTCGATCAGGTCGCCGGCCTGGTAGCCGTTGAAATCGTCGAGCTTGATGCCGCACTCCAGGCCCGCGCGCACCTCGTTGGCGTCGTCCTTGAAGCGCTTGAGCGTGGAGATCTTGCCCTCGTGGACCGTCTCCTTGCCGCGGCGCAGACGGGCCGCCGCATTGCGGTTGATCTTGCCCTCGGTCACGAGGCAGCCGGCCACAAAGCCCTTGGCGAGCGGGAACACCTGGCGGACCTCCGCCACACCCGTCTTCGTTTCCTTGAGATCCGGGTCGAGCAGGTCGGCCATCATCTCGCGGACCTTGTCGCCCAGCTCGTAAATGATGGAATAGGTCTCGATGCGCACGCCGTGGTGCTTGGCCAGCGGCGTGACGCCGTTCTCCAGCTTGGTGTTGAAGCCGATGACGACGGAACCGGCGGTGCCGGCCATCAGCACGTCGTTCTTGGTGACGAGGCCGACTTCGGTGGAGACGATCTCCAGCGCGACCTTCGTGCTCTTGATGCCCTCCAGGATGTTGCGCACGGCCTCGGTCGAGCCGAAGACGTCCGTCTTGATGATGACCTTGAGCACCTTGGCCTGTGTTGCCGCGATGTTCGCGAAAAGCTGCTCGACCGAGACTTCCTTCGGCGTGGCGTCGGAGGTGGTCGTCGCCTTGCGGATGAGGTGCTGCGCCTCCTCGGCGAGCTTCTCGGCCTCGCGGGCGTTCTTCACGGTCTTGAACGTGGCGCCGCTCTCGGGCGTGCCGGACCAGCCGATCACGCGCACGGGCGTGGACGGCGGGGCTTCCTTCAAATTCTGGCCCTGGTCGTCAAACATTGCGCGGACCTTGGCCCAGGTCGCGCCGCACACGAGGGCATCACCCACGCGCAGGGTGCCGCGCTGGACGATGACAGTGGCGAGCGGGCCGCGGCCGACATCGACCTGCGACTCGATGACCACGCCGCTGGCCTCGGCCTTCGCGTTGGCCTTGAGTTCCAGCACATCAGCCTGGAGGAGAATCATCTCGAGCAGCTGCTCGATACCCTGGTTCTTGATCGCCGCGACGGGCACGGTGATCGTCTCGCCACCCCAGTCCTCAGGGGCGATATTGCGCTGCTGCATCTGCGCCTTCACCTGGTCGAGGTTGGCGCCCTTTACGTCCATCTTGTTGATGGCGACGATGAGCGCGACCTTGGCGTGCTGCGCATGCGCGAGCGCCTCGTCGGTCTGTGGCATGAAACCGTCATCCGCCGCGACGACGAGCACGGCGATGTCCGTCACGTTGGCGCCGCGGGCGCGCATCTTCGAGAAGGCGGCGTGGCCGGGCGTGTCGAGGAAGGTGATCTTGCGGCCGTTGTGCTCGACCTGGTACGCGCCGATGTGCTGCGTGATGCCGCCGGCCTCGCCCGCGGCCACATTGGCCTTGCGGATGGCGTCGAGCAGGGAGGTCTTGCCGTGGTCGACGTGGCCGAGAATGACGACGACCGGGGGGCGCGGGACGAGGAACTTCGACTCATCCTCATCCGGCTGATCCTTCTTTTTCTCCTTATCCTTCGCCACCTGGTTGGGATCACCGCGGTGCTTGATCTCGAGGAGGAAGCCATGCTTGGCCGCGACCGCGACCGCAGTGGCCTCCTCGATATTGGAATTCATCGAGGCGAAACCGCCGGCCTGGTTGAGCTCGGAGATGAGCTTGAACGGCTTGAGTCCGAGCGCCGTGGCGAAGTCCCGCACGACGATCGGCGGCTTGAGATGGATGGTCTTGATGTCGCCCTGGATGGTGACCTCAAGCGCGACCGGCGCGACCACCGGCAGCGGGGCGGGCGACGAACTCGGCGTCGCCGGGGGCGCGCTGGGCAAACCGGGCGAGGCGGGAGCGACGCGCGGCGGAAGCGGCGGGAGCGCCTGCGGCGAGCGGGCCACCGGCGTCAGAATGGGCAGAGGGGCCGGCGAGGCTGCGCGCGGGGCGGCCACACTCGGGGCGGGCGCGGCCACCGGCGAAACCGGCTTGAGCGGCGGCGCGATGATCGCGGGACGCGAGGGCGGAAGCTGGGTGATACGCGGCGGCACGGGCGGCACCGGTGGCGCGCCGGCGGGCTTCAGCGCGGCGGCCTTGGCTTCCTTTTCGCGCACGATGTCCTGGGCCGACTTGACGAAGGCCCCCGTGGGCATCCGCACCTGCGACGCCAGAGGTGTCGCCGGCGCGGCGGCGGGAGCGACCGCGGCGGCCTTGACCTCAACCGGCTTGGCGGCGGTCTTCGCGGCAAACTCCTTGTCGATCTCCTCCTCGTAAATCTTGGTGACCGTGCTCGAGACCGACTTGGTATCCGCCGAGACGTAGCCGCACTCCTTGAGCAGGGACAGCATGTCCTTGCCCTCCATATTGTGGCGCTTGGCTAGTTCGTGGATGCGAATGCTCATCAGTCAGTCGGCGGGGTTGCGTCAGGATTGTTTTTGCGTAACGCGCGCAATGATGGCCGAGGCTTCCTCGGCCGTGAAACCGGCGCTCACGAGGTCGTCGGTTTCGACGCCCTCGAACGCAGCGGGGGAATTGATGCCCATGTCGACGAGCCGGCCTGCCAGCACGGCGTCGAACTCGTAGGTCTTGAAGAGCAGCGCCACGGCGTTGCCGCGCGGGTCGTCGCCGACCGCGTGGAACTCCTCGATGTCGAGCCGCCAGCCGATGAGTCGCGAGGTGAGGCGCGCGTTCTGGCCCTTGCGGCCGATCGCGATGGCCAGGTCGTCCGTCGCCACCTTGAGGACGATGCGGTGGTTCTTGTCGTCGATGAGGATCTCGCGCGGCACGGCCGGCTTGAACGCCTCGATGATCATTTCCTTCGGGTCGGCAAAGTAGCGGATGATGTCGATCTTCTCGCCGCCGAGTTCGCGGACAATGGTCTTCACGCGGGCGCCCCGGGCACCGACGCACGCGCCGACGGGATCCACCTTCGGATCCGTGCTGGTGACGGCGATCTTCGTGCGGTAGCCCGGCTCGCGGGCAAAGGCCTCAATCTTGACGGTGCCGTCGGCGATCTCGGTGACCTCAAGTTCAAAGAGGCGACGGACGAATTTCGGGCTGGCGCGGGTAAGAATGATCTCGGGGCCGCGCGGCGTCGAATCAATGGACAGCAGCAGGCAGCGGATGCGCTCGCCGGGCTGGTACTCTTCGCCGGGGACCTGCTCCTTGCCGGGCATGACGGCCTCGGCCTTGCCGAGGTCAACGTACAGGTCGTTGCGCTCCCGGCGGCGGACGGTGCCGGTGACAATGTTGCCGACCTGATCCTTGAAATCGTCGTAGATGCGGTCCTTCTCAAACTGGCGCAGGCGCTGCATCACGGCCTGACGCGCGGTTTGCGCGGCAATGCGGCCGAGGGTCGAGGGATCGATCTCCTTCTCCAAGAACTCGCCAATGAGGATGCCGGGCTTGTGCAGCTGGGCTTTTTCGATGTGGATCTCGGTCCGCGGATTGCTGACGGAGTCCACGACCTTGAGCAGCGACCAGGCATGCAACTGGCCGTTCTTCGGATTGATGTCTATCTTCAACTCCTGGCCGGAGTTAACTCCCTTTTGCGCCGCGGTTTTCAACGCGTTCGCAATCGTGGCGATCATGTCGGCACGGGGAATCCCTTTTTCCTTCTCCATGTATTCCAGGACGGAAAGAATTTCGCTGCTCATAGGGTTGGTAATTTGGGAAAAAAAAAGCGGGCCGCAGGGCCCACTTTTTGAAGAGTGAGGTTTATTGAGTCGGTAAATCTACCCGTCGGCGGTAATTTTTGTCAAGCCCCGCGCCCACCCGGTGCTACTTCTTCCTGTTCCCGCTCGAGCAACCAGCCGAGCAGTCCCTGTCCGAGACCGTGGCTGGCGGGTGCCCCCCGGGCCCCGATCAGGCCCAAACCCCGCAGCGTCGGAGCGAACATCGGCGGCAGATCGCCGGGAAACCAATGCCACCACAATCCGCCCAGATCCGCCCCGGTTTCCGCTGCGAGCAGTGGAAGAAATCCATCACAGATGAGGTTATCAAGCCGCGGGCCACCCACCGTGCCGGCGCCCACCCTCGCCGCGAGGTGTTCGCGCAGGGCCACCAGCCGGTGCACGCGCCGCGCCGAACCCGTGCCCGTGCGGGTGGTGGCGAGTGGCAGTTGCTCCCTCCCGGCCCGCAGCCGCTCCGGCCAGTCGGGCGCCGCCCTCACCCATGCGGCATACTGGCGCAGCCGCGTGCGCGGCTGATTCGCGGGGCGGACGCCCTGACAACTCCAAGCGCCGGCCTCAGTCTCATATACTATATCCAGATCAACCGCTCCCCTCGCCCATTCGGCCAGCGGGTGGGCCGCCGCCACCCGCAACATGGGTGCGCGGTTGAAGCGATAACCCAAAATCTCTAGGGCCGCGTGATGACACGCCGAAGTCCAGCCGAGCCGTTGCACGCGCAGCCGCGCGAAATGCACTTTCTGCCGCCACCGGCGCTCCGCGCAGTGGCGCAGGAGCGTCATCACCTCTTCGGTCCCCAGCGCGCCGAGTACCTCCGCCACGCGGGACACCGGCCGGTGGGCCAGGTTCTCGACCGCGTCCTCCGCGGCAAACTCCTCCAGGTCGTGCAGCAGCAACAGCAGCAATACGAGGACGGGGATGATTTCCCCGCCGGCACCCCGCGTGACATGACCCGACTCAGGGGGAAAGAGGACGACATGGAGGACCACCCCGGAATATGCGCGGTCCTGCGCATGGCCGTGCTGCTCCCAGCCCTCGGCGGTGAGATGCAGTTCAACCTCGCCGGTAATTACCGGCCCATCCGCCCACCGCAGCCGCGCGCCCCTGAAGTCCGGCCCGCCCAGCAGATTCCATTTTCCCGGCTGCAGGATCTGCACGGACCGCCCGTCCGTGGTCCGGGCCTTCGCCCGGTCGAACTCCCCGCGGGACCAGATTTTCTGGAGCAGTTTTTCCGGAAACGAAAACGGCCCGTACAGGCCCTGGATTTCCGCCACGCCACCCACCGGGGTCACTTCGAGATGGGGAGAATTGCGCAAAGGTGGGCTCATCCACCCAGCGTGGCCCCGCGTGAGGGGGTTTGTCCCGGAAATGGATCGTAATTTTTCCGCAAGAGTCCGCCCGCCGCCGGTACCGTCTGATCGAGCCGACGTTCCTCTGTGACGCCCACGGGACCTGAGCCCAAGCTTGCACGCGCCATGTGAACGCCAAGTGAATCCGACACCAGCGCACCCAGGACCTGATTGGTCGCAACCTCTCAGGGTGGCTGCGGTAAGCCGCGGTGATAAACCCTCCTTGTCAATTAGCCGGGTCTGACCGTAGTTTGCCGGAGTAAACGACTGCAGGAGAGGTGGCAGAGTGGTCTATCGCGGCGGTCTTGAAAACCGTGTTACTCGCTCTAGGCAAGTTTGTTACATAGGCGCGACTGCGAACAGTTACGAACGCAAAAGAACAGAATAGGCATTCTATCTGTCAATAGAATGGCAATGGATATGACCGGCCAATCGATGACCTGCAGGGGCCGGGGGGAGGGGGTTCGACGACTGGACGACGAGGGAATCGAAATGCACTCACCCACACTCACCAAATTTTCTCGGCAAAGGAATTACAGATTAAATACCCCCTTAGAGGAGTTCTCCAAGCCGGTCCGTCCCTCCGCTTGGGATTGTCAACCACCACCGAAGTCAGCACATCAAACCAAGCCAAAGACTAACACTCCACCTGGCCCAGTTTTCGGGACCCGCTCAAGAACTAACGGCAAAAGCCCTGCATTTCAATTGCTTCTGTGTGAATACGATGATGATTAAATTTATGAGAAAAACAAAATATTCCTACATATTCCCCATAATTACGGCAGTTGTGTTTACCTTACTTTCAGCGTGCGTGAACACTAATG
>Ga0209829_10000121_pt1 | contig 68237 bp, 54 predicted proteins | sample C_140205_EF_Meta_FD_187311 | JGI IMG/M metagenome (GOLD analysis project Ga0209829, IMG submission 187311) | Freshwater microbial communities from Lake Croche, Canada to study carbon cycling - C_140205_EF_MetaG (SPAdes) (version 2) | ecosystem: Environmental > Aquatic > Freshwater > Lake...
CTGGGTCTGCTGGCCATCGCCCGGGCCGACGTGACCCTCGCGCCCCTGTTCCAGGATCACGCGGTGTTGCAGCGCGACCAGCCCCTGCCGGTCTGGGGCCGCGCCGAGCCCGGCGAGCACGTGACCATCGATTTCCACGACCAAAAAATCGGCACGACCACCGGAGCGGATGGCCGTTGGATGGTTTATCTGGCCGCCGTGCCCGCCTCGGCCGAGCCCGCCGAGCTGGTCGTGACCGGGAAAAACACCCTCACGGTGAAGGATATTCTCGTGGGCGAGGTCTGGCTCGCGTCCGGCCAGTCGAACATGGAGTGGCCGCTGAAATTCGCCGTGAACGGCGAGCGCGAGATCGCGGCCGCAAATTTTCCCCAGCTGCGCCTGTTCTCCGTCCTGCGCCACATCTCCGTTACACCTATTGAAACGGTCACCGGCACCTGGCAGCCCTGCACCCCGGAGTCGGTGCGGGCCTTCAGCGCCGTGGCTTATTTTTTCGCGCGCGACCTGCAGCGCAAACTCGGCGTGCCCGTGGGCGTCATCGGCACCTATTTTGGCGGCACCCCCATCGAGACCTGGATGAGCGCCTCCACCCTGCGGGGCACCGCCGTCTGGCCGGTAATCGAGGCGCGCTGGCTGAAGGAGACCGCGGATTTTCCGACGTATAAGCTGCAGTACCCCGCCCTGCGGGCGGCCTGGGGCAAGGCCGAGGAACATGCCAAGGCAACCCACACCAAGAATCCCCTGCCGTGGCCGCCGCCGCCCGTGGGACCCGGCACGCAATTTGATCCGAGCGGACTGTTCAACGGCATGATCGCCCCGCTGCAGCCCTACGCGCTGCGGGGGATGATCTGGTACCAGGCCGAGCAAAACTGGGCGCACCCGGAGGAATACACCGAGCTGTTTCCCACGATGATCCGCTCGTGGCGCGCCGAGTGGGGCCAGGGCGACTTTCCGTTTTACTTCGTGCAACTCGCCAATTTTACCGTCGTCGCCGACCCCACCAACCGCGGCTGGGCGCAAATCCGCGAGTCGCAAACCCGGGCCCTCGCACTCCCGGCGACCGGCATGGCGGTCGCCATCGACATCGGAAACCCGAAGGACATCCACCCGCTCAACAAGCAGGACGTCGGCCGGCGGCTCGCGCTCATCGCAAAGACCTCGGTCTACGGCATTCCCGGGGATTTCAGCGGACCGATTTTTACCTTCGTGACCGGCGACCACTCCGCGCTACGCGTCCATTTCACCCACGCCGGCACCGGCCTGATTGCAGCCAACAAGCCCGTGCAAGCCCTCGAGGTCGCCGGCGCCGATAAAATTTTCCATCCCGCCACCGGCAAGATCGAGCGCGACACCCTGCTCGTCTCATCGCCCCTGGTGAAGCTGCCCCTCGCCGTGCGCTACGCCTGGACCAACGCCCCCGAGGCCAACCTCTTCAACGGCGCCGGTCTGCCCGCCGCGCCGTTCCGATCCGACGACTGGGACCCCGCGCCTCAGCCGGCCCCGGCCAGCCAGCGGGCAAACCCGAAATAAACCGGGATCCCGATCACCACGTTGAACGGGAAGGTGATCACGAGCGCGGCCGTGAGGTAATAGGCCGGGTTGGCCGCCGGCAGGGCGATCCGGACCGCCGCCGGCGCCGCAATGTACGACGCGCTCGCCGCCAACGTGCCCAGCACCGTGGCGCCCCCCACCCCAAGTCCGGCCCACCGCCCCAGCGCCACACCCAGCAGGCCGTGCAGGAGAGGCATCACGATTGCAAAGCCGCACAGAAACACCCCCGCCGTCTTCAGGTCGCGCAACCGCCGGCCGGTCACCAATCCCATCTCCAGCAAAAACAGCGTCAGCACGCCCTTGAACGGCACATCGAAGAGCGGCGCGACCTGCTCAAAGCCCTTCTTGCCCGACACCCACCCAATCAGCAGGCCCCCGAGCAGCAGCATGATGCCCTTGCTCGTCAGCAGTTCGTGCAGGACCCGCGGCCGGCCGGCCGGCGCCGCGACCGGCAAGGCCGTGAAACCCAAGGCCGCCCGGGCCGGCTCCAACCCGCCGGCTCCCACCGGGTCCGCCCGCCGGACCAGATAGAGCGCCACCAGGATCGCCGGCACCTCCATCACCGCCAGCAGCGCCGGCATAAAAGGCTCGGCCGTCACCTGCCGCGACTCGAGAAAGGCCAGACAGGCCCCGAAAGTGACCACCGACACGGAGCCATAGTGCGCCGCGATCGCCCCGGCATTGGTCGCGTCAAACCGCCCCAACCGCCGCAGGATGGCATAACTCCACCCCGGGATCGCCGCGCACAGGCCGAGCGCCAGCAACAGCGGCCGCAGGATGTCCCCGGGCATCACCCCGTCCAGCTTGGCCCCGCCCTTCAGCCCGATGGCCAGCAGCAGGTAAATGGTCAGCGCCGCCGACAGCGGCTCCGGAATCTTCAACTCACTCCGCACCAGCGTGGCGAAAAGGCCCAGCCCGAAGGCGAGCACCATGGGCGAAAGCAGGCTGGGTCCGAAGGCGTGAAGGAGGTCCATGACGCCGGCGATAAGTGAAACGTAATACATGAAGTCAACTTCATTATTTAGTTTTCTTGTCACCGTCCCGCCCCGCGCCATCCTGCCGCCATGGCCGCCCCCGCCCGCCCGCCCGCCAGCTGGACCTTCCTGACCAACCACACCCACGTGCTGGTCTGTCTCGACCGGAACACGGACATCACCCTCCGCGAGGTCGCCCGGCAGGTGGGGATCACCGAGCGCGCCGTGCACGCCATCGTGACCGCCCTCGAGGCGGAAGGCGTGCTGACGCGCACGCGCGAGGGCCAGCGCAACCGCTACCGGCTCAACCGCGGCCATCGCCTCCGCCATCCCCTGGAATCCCACCGTAAGATCGGCGACCTGCTGGACTTGGTTGGTTCCGATTAAGGCGGCTCCGGCAGGTTTTTGTCGCCTGAAGCCAAGAAACCAGGAGCCAGACTGAGGTGGCCGTCGCAGTTCTCCGTTTCTGGCTTCCTGGCTTCCCCTTGGAACCAACCCTCCGCGCTCAGCCCAATGCGGGCTTCCGGCCGCACAATTTTTCCTAAGATCCCGGCTTCGGTCACGTCTTGCATGGAGAACCCTCCCCTCCATGAAACGCTTCCTCGCCTCCCTCGGCGCGCTCTGCGCCACCGTCCTCGTCTCTGCCGCGCCTGTGCCGGTGGACTCTGCCATCACCGCGGTCACGGTTTACCCCGACCGCGCCGTCGTCACCCGCACGGGTACGGTCGAACTGCCGGGCGGCATCACCGAACTTACATTCGTCAACCTGCCCCAGGCCCTCACCGAGCACTCGCTCCAGGTCAGCGGCAAGGGCACCGCCCAAGCCCTCATCCTCGACGTCGCCACCAAACAGACTTACGTCGACTTCACCCCCAATGCGCGCGTGAAGGAACTCGAGGACCAGCTGCGCGCGCTGCAGAAGCAGCTGCGCGGGCTCGATGACCGCAACGGCGTGCTCTCGGCCCAGAGCGTCATGCTCGACCGCATGGAAGCCGCCCTCTTCGCCCCGCCGACCAAGGACGTGCCCCGGCCCGACCTGACCCAGTTCACCAATTCACTCACTTATCTCTCCGAGCAGAAATCCCGCATCATCGCCGAGCACACCACGCTCGATGAATCACGCGAGGGCCTCACCAACAAGGTCAACACCACCCAAAACCAGCTCAACGAGCTGCGCGGCGCCGGTGGCCGCGGTTACAAGACCGTCACCGTCCGCGTCTCCGCCCCGCAGGCTGGCAACCTCTCGGTCGCCCTCTCCTACACCGTCCCCGGCGCCAGCTGGGTGCCGAGCTACGACGCCCGCATCCTCAGTGCTGAGCGGGCCGTCAACCTCGGCTACTTCGGCGTCGTCCGCCAGAGCACCGGCGAGGACTGGAAGGACGTCGCCCTCACGCTCTCCACCGCCCGCCCCGGCTTCGGCGGCGGCGCCCCCGTGCTCGCCACCTGGAATCTCGACATCTTTATCGCCCGCCAGATCGCGGGGTATGGTGGGATGCGCGAAGATATGGCCAAGAGTGTGGCCGCACCGGCCGCGATCAACCTGCAGAGCCTCACGAGCAATGCACCGATGGAAATGGCCGATAAAAAGGAAAAGGACGCCGAGATGGCCGTCGCCATGATCGAGACGGGCGCCACCAGCGCCTCTTTCAAGATCGCCACCTCTGCCAGCGTCCCCAGCGACAACTCGCCCCAGAAGGTTCCGATCATGAGCGAGCGGCTGGCCGCCAAGCCCGAGTACCTCACCGTCCCCAAGCGCCTCACGACAGCTTTCCTCACCGCCAAGGTCGTCAACACCTCCGAGTTCCCGCTGCTCTCCGGCGCCATGAACGTCTTCCTCGACGGCACCTTCGTCGCCACGAGCGGCCTGCGGACCGTCATGCCGGGCGAGAAGTTCGACCTCGCCCTCGGCGCCGACGAGGCCATCGCCGTGAAATACCGGCGCGTGAACAAATTCACCGAGGACACCGGCCTGACCAACTCCGGCAAGCGCATCACCTACGAGTACCTGCTCACCGTGCAGAACAACAAGCGCACCTCCGAGCACGTCATCGTCGCCGACCAGGTCCCGCTCTCCCGCAACGAGAAGGTCGTCGTGAAGCTGCTCGCCCCCGACATGCAGGAAGTGAAGCCCACCGACGAGGGCACGCTCAAGTGGTCCCTCGACCTCAAGCCCGGCGAAAAGCGTGAGCTGACCGTGAAATTCTCCGTCGAGTACGCCAACGGCGTGAACGTGATCGGCTTGGAGTAATTCCCGGCCTGACCCTCCTGCGCCGCGGCCCAACCGGGCCGCGGCTTTTTTATGCCATCAACCGCCAGAGGGTTCTTTCCGCCCGTGCAAGGTCCGGGGACTCCTGACCGAGTCCCCGCCTCCCACAGGTTTTCCTCTGATCGAGTGAAGCCCGCTCCTTTTTCCCCATTTCCCGGCCTCCCCTTTTCCCCGTCGGTCCGGCCTCCTGTCGTTTTCACTTAATAGGGGAAACGACTTTTACCCGGGCAATTACCCCGGCGAACACGGTTTCCGCCCGTGCGAATGAGCCCGGGATTTATTTTCTAAAAAATTCGCCCCCGGAACTTTTTGACGGGATTGTTTCATGCCCTGCACTTGCGAAAATTCCGCTACCCGCTATCATTAGGAAGCATGAAACTCCGCCCTCTCCTCGTGATTGCTTCCTTCCTCGCCATGTTCTCCTTCGCCCGCGCCGAGCCCCTCAAGGTCGGCGATTCCGCCCCCGCCATCTCCGGTGTTACCGAAACTGGCGCCAAACTCGCGTTCGCCGACGTCTACACCAAGCAGCCGTACACCCTCGTTTATTTCTACCCGAAGGCCGACACCCCCGGCTGCACCGCCCAAGGCTGCTCGCTCCGCGACGGCTATGAGGCGCTCACCCAAAAGGGCGTGGCTGTCATCGGCGTGAGCCACGACGACGTGGAGGCCCAGAAGGCCTTCAAGGACAAGTACCACCTGCCCTTCACGCTCATCGCCGATCATGACGGTGCGGTCATCTCCGCTTTCGGCGTCCCCACCTATCCGGTCGTCGGTTTCGCCCACCGCCAAGCCTACCTCATCAAGAACGGAAAGATCATCTACACGGACTACCGGGGCACGACCAGCACGCAGGCCGAGGCTATCCTGCAGGTCCTCGCCGCGCAGTAATTCCTCGCGCGCGTTTGTTTTTCTAGGGCGGGGTCTTCGGACCCCGCCTTTTTTGTGATCACGCAAAACCTCCCGCCCCCGCGATCCAGTGTAACCTATTGGGTTACACTGGATCGGGGGTCCGCCGCGTAAGCCCGGTGGAGGGTTTTACGCGCCGGGTGTTTTGTTATAGTTCCTCGTCGCGCGCCCCCGGCAGGACGGAAGCCGCCGGGTCAAGCCGCACCCGTTCCAACCAGTCGGCCATCAGAGACTGGCTCGCCGCCACCGGCGCGGGCCAGGGTGCCGCCACGAGGTCAATGACCCGCAACGCCCCGTCCTCGCACCGCACAAAATTTCGCGCATGCAAATCCGCCACCAGCCAGGCCGCCGCGCCGTGGAACAGCAGTCGCGGGTGGTCGCGGTTCGCCCGCAGGAAGCGCGAGGGAATCTCGATCAGCCCCACCGGCAGCACGCCGGACACATCGTCCCCCTGCGGCAGCGGCTGGCCGAGCGCCTGCTTCGCCACGACAATGCCCTCGGGCGTCACCGCCACCACCTCGGTCGCCATCCCGCCGAGCGCGTGAATGAGCAATAATTTCTCCAGCAGACCGCGGTAGTCGCCCAGCCGCGCCTCCGCCAGCAGTGCGCCTTCGTCGCCGGGCTGAAACCCAAACACACTGCCAATCCGCTTTTCCTCGCGCGGCAGGTAGAATTTATAAACCGAGCCATCCGTTTCCGCGGCGAAGGCCCACGCCTCCACTCCGCCGCCGATCCGGCGCAGCCGCGGATTGGCTTCCTCCAGCGGATTCTCCGCCGCGGTTAAAAACCCAAAATCGTCCAGCGTTTTCAGCGGCAGCAGCGCGCGCCACGCCCGGATCGCATCGCCCAGCGCCGCCCATTCCTGGCCGGCGGCCTCAAGCAGGCTTACTTCGTCTTCCGCGAGGACGACGAGATCGCGGTCCGAATCTGCGCGGAGATCGCATTCGGCTGCCGCCGCGCCGAGGCGAGTGAGCGCTTCCAGTCGTCGCTCGTGATCGTGTTGAAGAGCGGCGCGGTCGTCCGCGCCCGGGAGGGTGCAGCCGTGGATGCGGGTGGGTTGTCCGGTGAAGGCATCTTGCATGAGTCCGCCATGGGCGAAACGTCGGCGGCGGCGGACTCAAACGCAACGCCGGTTTGCCGACAAGTTATTCGCACGCGAATCGCGGAGGGGACGGCATCTGATCGCGGAAACGCGGAGGAGCGGAAAAGGCAGGGAATCCGGAACGCTTCCCGATATTTCCGCTCCTCCGCGTCTCCGCGATAAAGTCTTAGGCCGAGGCCTGCTCCGCGGTCGCGGCGACCGGCGGCGCCTTCGACACCAGCACCTTGTCCACCCGGCGGCGGTCCATGTCCACGACCTCAAATCTCCAGCCCGACCAGTCAAAATAATCGCCCGCCAGCGGGATGCGGCCGAAGTGCGTGACCACAAACCCGCCCAGAGTCTGGTACTCTGCCGCATTCTCGTGCGGCAGCTCGACCGTCAGGCCCAGCAGCGTCTTCAGCTCGCTCGTCGCGAGGGTGGCGTCGATCAGCCACGAACCGTCGTCCCGCATCTTGGCCTCGGGCTGGTTGCGCTGTCCCGGGCTCGGCAGGTCGCCAACAATCGCCTCGAGCACGTCAATCAGCGTCACCAGGCCCTGCACCGCACCGAATTCATCCGTGATGATCGCGATGTGCTTGCCGGATTTCTTGAACGACTCGAGCAGCTGGATTGCCGTCAGCTTGTCCGACACGATCAGCGGCGGCAGCAGCAGGTTCTTGAGCGTCGTCGGCAGCCCGATCGCCGAGTGCGCCCAGAGCGCCTTCACCGGCACCATGCCGACGATCTGGTCGCGGTTGTTCTGGTAGACAGGAAAATACGAGTGGCCGCTGGTGACGATCTTGCGCCAGTTGGTCTCCTCGGGGTCGTCGAGGTTCAGGAAAACGATCTTCGGCCGCGGTGTCATCAGCGCCGTCACCGGCAACTGGTCCAGCGCGAGCACGCCCTCGACCATCTGCTGTTCCGCGCGCTGAAACACGCCGGCGTGCAATCCCTGCTCGATGAGGGCGCGCACCTCGTCGTCGCCCACGGTTTCCGACGCCGGCCGCGCGCGCAGCCGGATGAGGCGTGTCACCCCATCCGTCGCCAGTTCCAGCAACCGCAGAAACGGCGCCGCCAACCAGGCCAGCCCGCGCATCGAACCCGCGAGCAGCGCCGCGACCTTTTCGGGATGAGCCCGGCCAATGCGCTTCGGCACGAGTTCGCCGAACAGCAGCATGAACGCCGACAGCCCCACCGTGATAATGACAAAGGATAGTATGCCGGCATAAGGCACCAACACGGCCACCCGCTCCAGCTGCGCCGTGAGCTGTCCGGCCAGCTTGGCGCCACCGAGCACGCCCGCGATCATGCCGGAAAGGGTCAGCCAGAACTGCACCAGCGCCAGAAAGCGCGTCGGATGCTCCGCGAGCACCAGCGCCTTGGCCGCCCCGCTATCGTTTTTCGCCGCCAACTCCCGCAACCGGGCCTTGCGCGCCGAAACGACCGCCGTCTCCGCCATGGCGAGAAGGCCGTTGGCGAGCACGAGGAGGCAGACGATCAAAATTTCAACCGGAAGGCTGATCATGGGCGGACCGGTAGGCTGTTCAGCCCGGCCTAGGACGCAAATCCTTTACAGAACCATCTATCCTGTAATTACTTCCTGAGCGGACAAGTCTGCGCATCTTCTGGGCTTGAACCCGCCCCCGTGCCCCCGTCCTGATAGCCTTCCCGCCGTGAAAACCGCCCGCCTCAACCGCCTTTTCAACCCCAAGACCGGCCGCTGCTTCGACGTCGCCCTCGACCACGGCTTTTTCAACGAGGGCTCCTTCCTCGCCGGCATCGAAAACCTGCCGCGCGCCATCGCGATCCTCGCCGCCGCCGCTCCCGACGCCATCCAGCTCACCGTCGGCCAGGCCCCCCACCTCCAAAAACTGCCCCAGCGTCCCAAGCCCGCCCTCGTCCTCCGCACCGACGTCGCCAACGTCTACGGCACGCAGCTGCCGCGCGCGTTGTTTTCCCGCGTGATCGAGGACGCCGTGCTGCAGGCTGTCCGCCTCGACGCCTCCTGCGTGGTCGTGAACCTTTTCCGCATCCCCGAGCAACCCGAGGTCGCCGACCAGTGCATTCAAAACATCCTCAAGCTGAAGCCGGCCTGCGACCACTACGGCATACCGCTCATGATCGAGCCCCTCGTCTTCCAGCCCAACGCCAAGGCCGGCGGTTACATGGTGGATGGCGACCCCACCAAGATCATCCCGCTCGTCCGGCAGGCCGTGGAACTCGGCGCCGACATCATCAAGGCCGACCCCACCGACGACGTCTCGATCTACCACAAGGTCATTGAGACCGCCGGCGGCATCCCGGTGCTCGTCCGCGGCGGCAGCAAAGCCCCCGAGGCCGAAATCCTCGCCCGCACCGCCGCTCTGATCGCCCAAGGCGCCTCCGGCATCGTTTACGGCCGCAACATTATCCAGCACCCCAAGCCCGCCGCGATCACGCGCGCCCTGATGGCCGTGGTGCATGACGGCGTCTCCCCCGCCGACGCCCTGAAATTCCTCGCGTGAGTCTAAGTATACTCAGCCGGCTTAAGCAGATTGTCATTCTGGGCACAGCGAAGAATCCACTTGGATAGCGCCGAAGCCTGCAGCGCACTCTCACTGGATTCTTCGCTACGCTCAGAATGACAGACGGGGAGAAGATGACCTCATCCTCCGTCCATCGCCCATAACCCATCACCCCTCACCCATGACCTCTCCCGCTCCCGTCCGCATCGGCATCATTGGCGGCGGCCTCATGGGCCGCGAAGCCGCCAGCGCCCTCGCCCGCTGGTTCGCCCTCGTGGATTTTCCCGTGAAGGCCGAGCTCGTCGCCGTCTGCGACCTCCAGCCTGGCCTGCTCGACTGGTTTCGCCAGGTGCCCACGGTCAAGACGCTCGTCACCAGCCACCGCGAGCTGCTCGCGCGCGATGACATCGATGTCGTCTACGCCGCCGTCCCGCACCACTTGCACGAGGAAATCTACCTCGACGTTCTCCGCTCCGGGAAGGACCTCTTCGCCGAGAAGCCCTTCGGCATTGATCTCGCCGCCGCCCGCCGCATCCGCGACGAGGCCAAGAAACTCGGACGCTTCGTGCGCGTGTCGTCGGAGTTTCCCTTCCTCCCGGGCGTCCAGCGCGCCTGGTCGCTCGCCGCCAGCGGCTCGCTCGGCCGCATCCTTGAGGTCCGTTGCGCCTTCCTGCACTCCAGCGACCTCGATCCCACGAAACCGATCAACTGGAAGCGCCAGTCCAAGTTCTGCGGCGAGATTGGCGTGATGGGCGACCTCGGCCTGCATGTCGCGCATGTCCCGCTCCGACTCGGCTGGAAACCCACCTCCGTCTACGCGCAACTCCAGAAAATCTATACCACGCGCCCCGACGGCAAAGGTGGCACCGCCGCCTGCGACACCTGGGACAACGCCAGCCTCCACTGTTCCGCCCCCATCGCCGGCCACGCCACCCCGCTCACGCTCGAGATGAAGCGCCTCGCGCCGACTGAGACCAATACCTGGATCTTCGAGGTGCTCGGCACCGACCGCGGCGTGCGTTACTCGACGAAGGAGCCCAAGACGTTCTGGTCCTTCCGCCGCGACAAGGAGCAGTGGTGGGAAAAGACCGACCTCGGCTTCGGCACGCCCTTCAAGACGATCACCGGCGGCATCTTCGAGCCCGGCTTCCCCGATATCCTCCAGCAGATGTGGGCCGCCTACCTCGCCGAACGCGCCGGCGCCCTCGGCGACAAATTTGGCTGCGCCACCCCCGACGAGGCCGTCGCCCACCACGAAATCTGGGCCGCCGCCCTCGCCTCGCACAGCGGGCAGAAGGTCGTCTCGCTCTGATTGTTAGCCGCAAAGAGGCGCAAGCCGGCGCAGGAAAAAATGGCCGCGTGGGCCGGGGTTTGTCCCCGACATGCCTCGGATGTCGGGCGTAAAGCCCGACCTACGTCAAAGCTCTCTATTCTTGCGCCTCTTTGCACCTAAACGGTTTGGCTTCAGCCGAGCTTCGCGATCCGTCCCGCCACATCCGCGCGCAGCCGGTCGATGTGGCCCAGCGCGAACTCCGCCACGCTCAGTTTCTCGTCCGTCACAAGTGGCGTCAGATCCATCGCCCAGGCGATCTCGGTGAATCTATCGGTCGCATGGGAAGTGTGGAAAGTCGCATTCGCCTGCCGGCGTCCGATCGCGGCGAGGTCGTAGCGCTTGCCGCCGGCGATCTGGGAGTCGAACACCTGCATGAGCTTCAGCGCCAACTCGGGATGAGCGCTGCAATCGAGCGGCAGCTTCTCGTTGTCCATCAGCCAGTCGAGTCCGCGCCAGGCCTCCACGCCGACGACTTGCTTCGGCCGCTGGGCCACGGGCAGCGAACGGATCGCCTCGAGGCTGCGCAGCAGCACGGCCACGTGCGTGTCGTGCTTGTCGGCCGGCTGGTGCAGGTAAACCACGCTCGAACGACACGCCGCGAAAATCGCCTTCAGATCCGCCACCACACCGGCGTGCCCGGATTTCTTCACCTCCGCGCTGGGATGCCCGAGCTGGAGCTGCAGGTTGTACTTCCCCAGCCGCGCCGCCGCGCGCTGTTCCTCGCGCCGCACGTCCATCATCTGGGCATCGGTCATCGCCGCGTACCTTCCCGCCCGCGGCGAGCCGGCGCCATTCGTCACCGTCACGCCCGTGAAAAACTTGTCGGCCTTCCCGTAACACTCCGCCACCGCCGGGTAGGCGTTGATCTCGATGTCATCCTGGTGGGCGATCACGCAGAGGTGCGTCGTCCGCGCGAGCGCCACCGCCGCATCGCCGCCCGCCGGCACAAAAACATCAGCATCAGCTCTCGAGAACTTCATGGGAAGAGTTTGCCCACGGAACACACGGAATACACGGAATAAAATTCCCTGCTTCCGTGTGTTCCGTGGGCTAAAAAATCAGGACGCCGCGATAATCGCATCCATCGCGCCTTTCGCCGCCTCGATGCTCCGCACCAGCGCGAACTGCGTCCGGCACCGGTCCAGGTTGTGCCGCGGGTGCTTGATTTTGTAGTAGGTGTCGCCCTGCAGGTAATCCGTCAGGAAGCGCAGGCCGTTCTCGTAAGCCATCAGCTTCCCCGCAAAGCCGAGATGGGCCCGCTCAATGGCGTTAAGCACGCCGCCCACTTCCGAGGCGAGATACCCCTCAACCAGCGCGCGGAACGGCGGCAGCACCACGTGCATGTTCGCGGCGTCGGGATCGTCCTCATCCGTCGAGCTGGCCGACGTGCGGACCATTTCGCCAAAATCGTACAACGGCAGCCCTGGCATGATCGTGTCGAGGTCGATCACGGCCACCGTCTTCCCCGTGGCGTCATCGAGCATGACATTGTTGATCTTGGTGTCGTTGTGCGTGACGCGCTCGGAAATCTTCCCCTGCGCCAGCAGGTTCAGCAGCACGTCGGCGTCCGCCTCGCGGGAAAACGCGAAAGCAATCTCCGCCGCGACCTCGCCCTTCCGCCCCGCCGCGTTTTCGTCCACCGCTTTGCGGAAGTTCTCGAACCGGCTGCGTGTGTGGTGAAAATTTGGGATTGTCTCAACCAGCCGCCCGCCCGGCAGGTCCGCCAGCTGCGCCTGGAATTCCCCGAACGCCGCCGCGACCGCAGTCGCTTGCGCCTCGGTCGTCACGCGATCCACGGTGTGGGCGCCTTCAATGAAATCGTACACCCGCCAGTAGCCGCCACCGGAATCCTGCGCGAACGCCCGGCCATCCTTGGCGGACACCAGCGTCAGCACGCGTTTCGCCGCCGCCTCGCCCGCCGCCACCCGCACCTTCGTCGCGATGTGCGCGGTCACCCGCCGCACATTGTCCATCAGCCCGGGCACATTCTTGAAGATGCGGTGGTTGACCTTCTGAAAAACATAGCGGCGCGTCCCTACGCCCTCGGCAAACACCGCCGCGTAGGTCTCGTTGATGTGCCCGTTGCCATGCGGCGCAACGGACACCACCCGGCCGGGCAGCGGGAAGGCGGAAATAACTTCGTGAAATTCGGGCGGGACGACGGCGGAACTCATGCGGCAGGCGCTATTTCAAAGGTCAGCGGCCGCCTAGGCGCGAGGGTTTTCTCGGAATTGAACTCCTTTTGCCCGAAGCCCGTCAGCGCCAACCGGCGCAACTTCAGCCGGCCCCCCAGCACCGTCAGGGTCACTTTCGTCCGCCGGCGCGTCGGCGCGAGATCCACCGTGCCCCACGCCGTTCCGATGGACCAGAACCAGTTCACCTGCCGTTTGCTGGGGGCGAAGCTCAGTCCGCCGGTGACCGCGGAATAATGGAAGCCCGTGAGCGCCGGGATCAGTCCCCAACTGTTCATCGCCCGGGCGTAGTGGTGGCCGCACTCGGCCTCGTCAAATGGGTTTCGCTTCCGGCCATCGTAGCGCGCGCGGATGTCCCGGACGACTTTCAACGCCTCCCGCACCATGCCTTCCTGCGCGAGATGCAGTGCCACGCAGTATTCAAATCCCGTCATGACCTCCGTGTAGTACGGAAACGGCCGTGCCGGGCGCCGCCCGCGGGGATACGACGCCATCAGCAGCGCCGTCTCATCGCCAAGCACATAGCTGCGCATGTGGTTGAAATGCCCGTCGAAGCCGTGCCGCCGGTTGTGCGCGAGTACCGCGCGCAGCGCCTCGCGTTCATGCACCGGATCCAGCAAATGCCCGAGTCCTTCAAAATGTGCGTTCACCTGCCCCGCCAGCTGGTCCACCAGGCAGCCGGCGCCTAACTGGTAATCCGGCGCCGTCGCGCTTTTGCCTTCGATCCCGGACACGAGCCCCGTCCGTACCTTGTCCCAACTGCCCGGCGGCCGGATGTGCTGCTCATAATAATCGTCGTTGAACAGGTTCGCGTCCACCCACGCCCGGCCGCGCTCGAACAGGTCGCGGCACTTCACCGCAAATTTCCTTTCCCCCAGCGCCAGCGCCATTTCCTCCGCCGCACGCAGCGCCCCGAGGTACCACGACGCCATCTGCGGGTTCGGCCCGAAATATTCCACGTCCATCGTGTTGTGCTGCGCCCCTTCCATCACGCCGTCCTGGTCCGCATCCCAGCCGCCCGGCAGCCACGCGAATTCCAGCGCCAATTTCGCCCGCGGCCAGAGTCCCTTCAGCCACGCCGTGTCGCCTGACAGCCGCCACTCGCGGTGCAGCTTGATCAGGCAGCCCATCTGCCCGTCCGCCGCCGCCAGCCCCCAGCTCGAGCCGACCTTGAGCGGCAGCGCCACGCGAAAGGTCATCAGCCCATCCGGCTGCGTCATGAATTCCGAAAATTCCGTCTCCCGCATCGACCGCGCCAGATCCGGGAACAGATGCGCCGTCGCATGCTCATAATTCCACACATGCGTGCAGCTGCCATGACAGCTTCCGCGCCGGTCGAAACAGCCTTCCCAGCCGTAGAATTTCCCATCCGCCGTGCGGAAACAGGTCTGCGAGCGTAACGTCGAGAGGTTGAACAGCGCCGCTTCGCGCACTTCCGCGGGCAGGTCGCTTTCCGTCACCCCGCGCACAAACGCCAGCGTCTCGCGCTCCAACGCCGGCCAGGCCTTCGCCGCGTGCACCGCCGCCGCCCAGGCGTCGGCAAATTGCGTCGTGTAGAAATTCCCCACGAGCGTGGGCGGCTCCGTCGCCGGCCGGCTCCACGTCTCACGGTTCGGAAAATGCCAGGCCACGACAAACTCCACCGTGCGTTCGCTCATCGCCGGCACCTCGATCGCCACCGCCAGCGAGCCCGTTGGCGTGTCATTTTTTGACGTCCGCGCCTCCAGTTTGCCATCCGCCGAGAAATCGTCCCAGAAATCGAGCAGCGAGTCCGCGGGCCAGACAAAATCCTGCCAGCACGTCCGGTGCGTCACGCCTTTCTTCGCCGTCGTCGCCAGTGCCATCGTGCCCGACGCGACGTGCCCGCGATCCACGCCGTCCGAGCTCATCGCCAACCCGCGCAACCCGCCCGCCTCGCGCCAGTCGTTGCGGTTGCCCGCCGCGCCCGTCGGAAACAGCCGCCCGCGGAAATCGTCCAGCTTCTGCGCGAACCCGTCCGCCCCGATGAAATTCGGCAGCACCGCCGCCACCGCCGCGCTCACCGGCGCCCGCGAGGGATTGCGCAGCACCACACGCACGAGCGCGACCGGCAGGCCGCTGCGCGCGCTGTCGCCGGGGATAAACGGGTTGAAAACCTGCACCACGGCACTCACCGGCATGGCCTCGTCCGCCAGTTCCACCTGCGCCAGCGGATACGCCGCGCGAAACGTGCAGCGACGGAACCGTGGCAGGCCAGCCTGGCGCGTGGGCGAACCTTCCTCCCCTTCCCACTCACCCACCGGCAGCGGGCCTTCGAGCAGCCGCGTGACCGGCGCTTCGCCCCGCCGCGCCGCACGCACCGCAAAGAACGGCGCCGCCCCGCCCTGACCCGACGGCGTGTAGTTCTTCGCCGGCCGGTTCATGATTTCCCAGTGACGCCACGCCCCCCACCCGGTGAGCGAGACCGTCCCGGTGCCAATGCCACCCACGGGCAGCGCGACCCGCGCCAGTTTACCGTTGGGGTAGGACTTGAGGACGGGCCAGCCGAAGGGAGAATTTTTCACGGCAAAATTTGCGCGGGTGAAACAGCGGTGCTTCTTATTTCCTGAGCCAGCGACCCGGGGCCATCAAAATAGTTGAGCCGGGTAGTCACCCGTCCGCACCCGTTCCGCGATCGCCGCCATGACGCGCGGCTTGTCTTCGCGGTAGGTCACCCCGAACCACGCGCTTTCCGTCGGCAGCACGCGCACCACCGCCTCGTGGCGCGCAATCATCTCCGACACCGCCGCCGGCAGGTAAAACTCCGCCTTCAGATCGGTGCCGCGCGCGGCCAGAAACTCATGCAGCTGCCGGTCCAGTCCCCCAAACAGCGCCGGCGTGAAGCCCCAGCAGTTCATCGAGACCGTTTCCTGGCCGGAAAATTTCTTCTGCGGCTTGCCCGCCATAGTCTCGGCGGAGGCGGGCCCCACGTCCGCCGCGAGGATCCCCGTCTGCTCCGTGATGGACTCCAGCAACCCGCCGGGCCCCATGGCGCAAAGCCCGCGCGCGACCGCGCCGTGCTCGGACAGCGTGTTGGCCAGGGTGAACCCCACCATCGCAAACTGCGCCGCCATCGTGCGCGGCGTGCGATGGCCCGACATCGGGTCGAAGCCGCGCGGCGCCGCCGCCTCGCTGGTCAGAAATTTTGCCAGCTGCGCAAAAGAGTCCGCCCCGTAGAAATCGTCCGCATTGATCACCGCGAACGGCTCGTGCACCGCCTCGCGCGCGCACCAGACCGCATGCCCGGTGCCCCAGGGTTTTTCCCGGCCCGCCGGCCGCGTGAACCCCGCCGGCAGCGCATCGGACGCCTGAAAAACGTAGTCCACCGCGATCCGGCCCGCGTACTTCGCGCCGATCTGCTCCCGAAACACGGCTTCGAAATCCCGCCGGATCACGAACACCACGCGGCCGAAGCCCGCGCGCAGGGCGTCAAACACCGCATAATCGAGCACGGTTTCCCCGGAAGGCCCGACGGGATCGATCTGCTTGAGCCCGCCGTAGCGCGAGCCCATGCCCGCGGCGAGAACGAGGAGCGTGGGTGACATCCAAGCCAAGCAGACGAAGTTGCCGCGCGCGGTCAATGCCTCAGGGGCAGGGTGGGTCTTCGACCCGCCTTAGTTCGACCTTCCAAGCTAAGGCAGGTTGAAGACCTGCCCTACCCCGCGCTCCGCTAAACAATTGCGCGCCACCCTCTCACCCCCGACACTCCCCTCCTGATGCTGCCCCTCAATCCCCTGCTTTCAATGACACCCCTGCGGGCCCAGCGCGGCGTGCTGCGTCTCGCCGAAATGATCTGGTCCGACGCCCGCCCCCTCGCCGTCGAAGCCACCGCCTCCCGGCCGGACCACGTGGCGCTGGCCGTCGGCAAAAAAGCTCCGCGCCGCCTCGTGCGCGCCGGTGAGGCCTGGGGCCGGCTCTACGACCAGCGCTGGTGCAAGGTCACGATCCCTGGCAAAGCCAGCCCTGAGCGCAGTCGCAAAGGCGGCCACGCCGGTTCCTCGCGCTGGATGCGCTGGGACGAACAGGGCGAGGCCACGCTCTTCATCAACGGCACGCCGTTCTATGGTTTCGACGTCGCCCATCGCACCGTCGAACTTCCCGCCGGCGTGCGCGAGGTCTGGGTCGAGTCGCTCTGCTGCCAGGCCGCGGTCTGGCACCCCGACGCGAAGGGCCTCGCCGAGAACGGCAACCTCTTCCGCGGCGCGTCGCTCCTCCGCCGCGACGAGGCCGCCTGGGCCGCATACCACGACCTCAACTGCCTCTACGATTATCTGATCGAGCTCCGCGCCCGGGAGCTCCCCGGCGTGCCGCGCGAACTCCAGGCCATGGCGCAACAGCCGCCGTTGATTGACGTCTCCCCGCAGTTTCGCCGCCTGCTGCGCGGACTCGACCTTGCGCTCGATGCCTTCGACACGTCCGGCGTGGACGCCCTGCGCCGCGCCCTGGCTGCGGTCTACCGCGAAATGAAGGACGCCGCGCCTTTCTCCCGCGCCGCGCTCACCGGCCACTCCCACCTCGACCTCGTCTGGCTCTGGACCGAGCAGGTCGGCGAGGGCAAGGCCGTGCACACGTTCTCCAACGTCAACCGGCTCATGGCACTCTACCCCGAGTTCCGCTTCGCCTACTCACAGTCCGCGAGTTACGAGGCCGTCGCCCGCCGCTCGCCCGAGCTGCACCGCGCCGTGAAGGCCCGCCTTCGCTCCGGCCAGTGGGAAGCCACCGGCGGCATGTACGTCGAGGCCGACTCCCACGTCCCCTGTGGCGAGGGCCTCGCCCGCGCGTTCACCATCGGTCAGGACTCGTTCAAGAAACTGACCGGCAAACTCTCCCGCGTGCTCTGGCTGCCCGACCTGTTCGGTTTCAGCGCCTGCCTGCCGCAGCTGATGAAGCTCAGCGGCGTGGATTATTTTTTCACGACCAAGACCACGTGGAACACCACCAACCGTTTTCCGCACTCCAGTTTCATCTGGCGCGGCGCCGGCGGCCACGCGGTCGTCAGCCACGTCACGCAAGGCGTGCAGTTCAACAACACGCTCGCCGTCGACCAGATCAATGCCTCCGCCCGCCAGAACCAGCAGGGCGACATTCATAACGAGGTCCTCATGCCGAACGGCTACGGCGACGGCGGTGGCGGCCCGAGCGAGGAAATGTGCGAGCGCGCCCGCCGGCTCGACGCGCTGCGCGGACTTCCCGCCCTGAAATGGGACCAGCCCGAGGCCTTCTTCGACCGCCTCGCGTTGAAACGCGCCCAGCTCCCCGCCCTCGATGGCGAAATCTACCTCGAATACCACCGCGGCACGTTCACCACCCAGAGCCGCGTGAAGTCCCACTTCCGCGACCTCGAGCGCGCGTTGCAGGCCCACGAGGCCGCCCTCGTCGCCACGGGCGGCAAGCCCGGTGCCGACCTCGCCCACGCCTGGCGCCGGATGGTCTTCGCCCAGTTCCACGATTTCATCCCCGGCAGCTCCATTCCCGAGGTTTACGTCAAGGGCCTCCCGGAGCTGGCCCAACTCACGCGCGAGCAAACCAAAGCAGCGCTCAGGCAGGTGGAACGCATTGCCCCCAAGGCGTTGCAACGCCAGTCCGCGAACCAGCGCGTTGAGGGCAACACGCTCCACCTCTTCAACCCCCTCCCCCTCGCCCGCCGCTGCGTCGTCGCCGGCAAACTCGTCGACCTCCCCCCGCTCTCCGGCATCCGCTTCTCCGACGCCGTCGTCCGCACTTCCTCCTCCCTGCTCCTTGCTCCCTGCTCCGTCAGCGTGCCCTCGCGCACGCTGACCAACGGTCGGGTGACTGCTCGTCTCGCGGCGAACGGCGAACTCGCCGCGCTCAGCGTGGACGGCCGCGCCCTCGAGCTCTCCGCCGGTGCCGGCCGCCTGGTCGCCTACCCCGACCACGCCGCCAATTTCGGCCCGTGGGATATCGACCGCTCCACGCTTTCCCTCGGCCAGCCCGCCCACGGCCCCGTCAAAATCACCGCCGGCAAGAACTCCCTCTCCGTCACCCGCCAGCTCGGCGCGAAGAGCACCGCCACCGTGCGCTATTCGCTCGAACCTGGCGCGAGCGTGCTGCGGCTCACGGTCGAGCTCGACTACCAGGAGGAGGACTCGCTCCTGAAACTGCATTTCCCGACCGCCTACCGCGGACGCGAGGTCCGCTGCGGCACGCCGTTTGGCAGCGTGCTGCGTCCGCAGCTCGCCACCACGCGCGAGGCCGAGGCGATGTTTGAATGGCCGATGAGCCGCTGGGCCACCGTGAGCTCCGAAGGCGAACGCTCCGGCCTGTTAGCCCTGACCGAAAACAAATACGGCGTGAGCGTCCGCGACGGCGATCTGGCCGTCACACTGCTGCGCACCCCCCGCCACGTCGGCTTCGAGGACCACGGCCGCGCTTATCCCCAGCAGCTCAGCCGCCTGCCGAAACCCAAGACAATCTACACCGACCTCGGCCGCCACACCATCGAGCTCGCCGTTGGTTTCTACGACCTCACGGCCCCCCGCGCCGAGCAACCCGCCGCGCAGGCCGAGAACCTCTTCACCCCGCCCCTCGCCTACCGCGGCGTCCCCATCTCCTCCGCCTTCCGCGGCCTCGAAGGCGGCGAAACCCTGATTCCCCACTGGGCGAAGCCCGACACCCGCACCCGCTGGCTCCTCCGCCTTCACGAGGTCGGAGGCCAGCGCGGCACCGCGAAGCTCGCCCTCGCCTCCGGCTGGACCGCGCGGAAAGTGGACCTCCTCGGCAATAACCTCGGCGCCCCCCTGCGCGGCGGACGCCTCGCCTTCGTTCCGTACGAGATCGTGAGCCTGCAAATCAGCCGCACCTAACTGGACCGAACTGAGCCAGGGAGATTCTAAATGAGAACGACCCGGATCCTCGCCCATCATCTCGCTCGACGGCGTGATTGCGCCCGGCGGGCGGGGCGAACCCGCTGACTTCGAAAACGGCGGATGGATGGGCGCGTATCGTCATCCGGCGGGGGCCGCTGCCATCGTCGAGGCCCAGGGTCCGAGCTTCTTCTCCGACCGGGCGGACCGGCGGGAACTCGCCTTCGTCAGCTCGAAGGCCCTGCCCACAGGCGCACTCCTCAACACGTATCGCCCCGTTGAATCGCTGCGCACCAAGTGAAAGCGGGCCCGGACACTGAAATCAGATTTTAATCGCGGATAGCACGGCAGACACGGATCAATCCCAAAACCTCGGATTGTCATTGCGAGGAAGCCCACCGGGCTGACGAAGCAATCCATCTGGGACTGAACCACCGCCTTTAGGAGGGATTGCCGCGTCGGTCCCGCAACCGCGGGACCTCCTCGCGATGACTATCAGGGGATTGATCCGTGTAATCCGTGGTAAAATGGTTCGGGAAATCGAAAAGAAAAAGGCGGGATCAGCGATCCCACCCTACAGCAACTCCAGCTTTACCCGCACCGCGAGCTGCCCGCTCCGGCCGCGCTGGGTGAGCGCGAGGCGGGGCTGGGTTTCGCCGTGCAGCGTCGCCACGAGGTACTGCTCCTTGCGCTCCTGCATTACCTTTTTCCAGATGGGTTCCTCGAGGGGCAATTGTTCCACGACCGCCTCGATGCCTTCGCCCCAGGTCAGCGTCGCACGGCCGCGGCGACCTTGGATCACCGCGCGGCGGTTCTTCGCGTCGAGCGTGATGGGCAGCGTAGTCGTCCAGTAAAACGTCACGCCTTCGCCCTGCTCGAGCGCCCAGTCGTCGGTGATCGTGAGTTCGGCCGGAGTCCGTGAGTCCCACATCCGCGTCCAGCGCGTGAACCAGCCTTCCCAGCCGGCCTTCAATTCCATCGTGGCGTGAAACCGCATCTCGTCGCCGCGCGCCTGCGGCGTGAGGTCGGCGAAGATCGGGTTGGCCGGACGCGGACGCACCCCCGCGGCGATCGGTACGAGCATGTTGTGCCGTTGGCAGTGCTTGAGGACATCCGCGAGCGGGTTGCTGTAGTCGCAGCTGCCAAAGTCTCGCGCGAACGCATCACCGGCGAACTCCAGCACGAACGAGCCCTTGTCCTCGTGCGTGTGCGACGCCCCCGACTGGTTGCCCATCAGGAAGAGCTTCACCCATTCGCCCCCGAGCTTCCGGTGTGACGCCAGCTGGCCGATCTTGGGCATTTCCACGAGCGGACGAAACTCCGGCCCCTTCGCCGGCACTTCGCGCAGGAGGTTCTGCGCAAGCAGCGTCATGGGCTGGCCGCCCGTCCGCGCGACGGACTTGCGGAAGACCGTCACCCAGTGCGAATCCGGCATGAGCCACGCGAGGAACGCCGCGCCTTCCTGCGGGATGTACTGCGCGTCGCAGATCAGGATCATCTGCAAATCATCCGCCGTGCTCGCCAGCACCTCGGCCATCTGCGCCGTGGCCCGTATCGCCGGCGGGATCAGCTCGCGCGAAACTTTGCCGCGCGCCCGGGCATAGTAGTAGCAAGTGATCATCGCCTGCCGCGCCGTGAACGTGAAATACATCGGCCCCTCGGTGTAGCCGCCGTCAGGCAGCAGGATCTTCGCGAGGTTGTCGTACAGGTCCGCCAGCGCGAGGTCGGTGTACGGCGCGACGCGCGACGCCGCCGGCTTCGGATAGGGATCCCAGCGCGCCGGCATCGTTTTTTCCAGCACCAGGTAGGCATACATCCGGCCCGGCATGAACCACGCCGTCTGGTTACACCAAAACAGATACTCCCACCACCAGGTGTTGTAGTTGTTGGTGCCCTGCCCTTCCTCCGCGAGCCGGCGGAGGATCAGCTGCCGGCCGTAGTCGGTAAACCACTCGCCACACAAATCGAGGATCAGCGCGCAGTCGTACATCACCAGGCTCGGCACAAACGCCCGGTGCTCCCACTTGCAGCCCGGCAGCCAGCTAAGAAAGGACGGGTCCCACCGCGTGCTGTGCGCGAGGCACATCGCGTACCGCGCCGCCAGCCGGCCGAGCGTCTTGTCGCGGAACAGCACCGACGCCTGCGCGGCGTTCGCGCCGTGCGTCAGCAGGTGTTTGCCCGTGTCGCGCTCGCGGCTGAAACGCGTGTCATTCCAAAAATTGACGTACTCCGTCGTCATCTTCTCCGGCACCAGCCGCCGCGCGTCTTCGGCCTGTTCCCACAGCGGTGACGCCTTCGGCCCGCCGCCCTTCGCCACTGCGGCCCGGGCCTCCGCCAGTTCCGCCCCCGTGAGGTGCAAGCCGTAGGCGGGTTCAAACGCCGGCTCAAAGCTCTCGGGCTGGAGATAGTCCTCCCAGCGCTCATCAAATCGCGCCACCTGCCGCAGGTAACGCTCGAGTTGCCCGCCGTGCTGCAGGCCAATCCAGTTCAGCCAGCCCACGACTCCGACCATCTGCCGCGAATCCACGTAAATCTCCAGCGTCAGCGCCGTGATCCGCCGCGCCCCGCCGAGTGGCAGGAGCAGCTCGCGTTTCTGGTGGGCGAAGGGCGTGCTGAGCATCCGGCGCTCTCCCGCCTCCGTCCCGGCAACCAGCGCCACGCGGGCGCCCGGCGGCGCCATCAGCGAAAACATCAGCGTCTCGTAGTCTCCGCAATTGAGGTCAAGCGTCCGGCTCATCCGCAGCGCGGGCGTCGCGGGATCCGCCGGCGCCCGCTGCCACTCGTACTGCACCCAGGCCCAGCGTTGCGCGACCTGCAGCCCCTCGGCGCCGCCACCGTGCACGGTCCATTGGGGCAGGCCGCTCAGCGTTTCGTCGAAAAACGCCTCAAAGATGGCCTCGGCCGAGTTGATAGGGGTGAGCTGCATGTCGCGCCGCGGAAATTTTCATTTCTTTTCACTAGTGGCGAGCGGCGAGTTGCGCGTAGTCTGGCCCCGTCCGTCTCTGCCTCAGTCCCCTTAGTCCCCTTAGTCCCCTTAGTCCCCTTAGTCCCCTCAGTCCCCCTCATGGCCGACCAACCCATCCGTTACGGCATCATCGGTGCCGGCGTCATCGCGAACTACATGGCCCGCGTCTTCACCGAGGGCCGCGGCTCCACCGCCGTCGCCATCTCCGACGTGAATGCGGAGGCCGCCGCCAAGCTCGCGGTCGCCGCGGGTGGCGTGAAAAAAATCTACGCCGACTACCACCAGCTGCTCGCCGACCCGGAGGTGGACGCCGTGTACATCGCCACCCCGCCGTTCCTGCACAAGCCGATGACGATCGACGCCCTGCGCGCCGGCAAACACGTGCTCTGCGAGAAACCCTTCATGCTGAACCAGACCGAGGTGCGTGAGGTCAGCGCCGTGCAGAAGACCGTGCCGCAGCTCAAGGTCCTCTGCGCCTCCTCCCGCTACCACGGCGCCGGCATCGCCCTGAAGGCGCGGGCCATGGTCGCCCAGCGCGAACTGGGCGAGCTCTACCACGTCTCCTACACCCAGGTCACCGGCGCGCCCAAGCCCGGCACAACGTTGCCCCCGTGGCGCAACAATCCGGCAAAAAACGGCGGCGGCATGACCTACGACTGGGGTCCGTACGACCTCGACTGGCTCAGCTGGGTGCTCGGCGACCTGTTCCGGCCGCGCGTGGTGTTCGGCACCGTGGGGAATTATTTTCCGCTCACCCCGGAGCGCGTGCCGCCCTGCCTCGACGTGGACGGCCATTACTGCGCCCAGATCATCTGCGAGAGCGGCCTGACCATCCTCTGGGAACGCCGCGCCGCCGAGCACGGCCCGGCCCGCCACACCATCGAGCTGCGCGGGAAAAAAGGCGGCCTCGATTCCTATTTCATGCCGATGCCCGAGAAACCGGGCCTGCAGCACTACGCCTACGTCGGCACCGATGAGCTGAAGACCACAGTGCTGCCGGACGCCCCGCCCAATTGGGACGACGCCATCGTCCATCCCATCCGCGAGCTCACCGCCGCCATCCGGGAAAACCGCGCGCCGTCCAACACCCTCGAGGACAACGTCCGCATCCACGGCGTGATCGACGCCCTCCTCACCTCCGCCAAGACGCAACAGGCGGTGAAGGTCGTTGCGTGAGCGACGAAGACAATAAATTGCGGGTGCAACGTTGAAAAACCGGGCCGCGGAAACCCGGACGCACACCTAAAACCACTTCTTCGCGCTGGAGCTTTCTGGCTTTCAACCGCTTTCAACTTTCACCCCTCAACGTTCAACCGGCGCCGACCCATGCCCCTCCCTAACCCGCTTTACCTCTTCAACAACCACTTCGCCGGGCACCGTCGCAATTATCCGTACCACACCCGGCTCGCGATCGCCGCGGATCTGGGCTTCGATGGGTATGAGCTGCACCCGATCGAGCCCAACGACGACAAGTCCTGGGACGAGGCCGCCGCCGCGTTCAAGGCCAGCGGGATCAAGCACGCCGGCATGTACGTCGTCGCGAAGGGCGCGACCGACGCGGAGTTCCCCACGATTGACGCCGAGATCGAGCGCACGCGCCGCATCATCGAGCGGCTTCACGCCATCGACCCGCATGCGTTCCTGAATTTCACCGTCATGAGCAATCCCGCCGGCACGAGCCCGCCGGACTACCGTGAGGCCGGTTCCGCCAAGGCCGAGCCGCGTCACTGGGAACGCACCGCCCGCATCGTGCGCGCGGCCGATGACGAACTCGCCGCCCGCGGCATGAGCGGCAACCTCTATAACCACGTCTGGTTCATCATCGACACCCCGGCCGCCGAGCTGCGCGTGCTGCAGGACGCCGGCGCCAAGGTCATCCGCCCGGGCGTGGCGATCTTCCATTCCCACTTCCACCTCGGCGTGCCCGACTTTCCCGCGCTGCTGGCCACCCCCGGTATGGAGCGCATCGGCTATTTCGCCGTGCTCAACGGCTGGCCGAAACCCGCCGAGCCGTTCCGCACGCGCCCGCTCGACGACGGCAACATCGACCTCGCCGCCGCCCTCGGCCTGCTCTGGTCCAAGGGCTACACCGGCCCGATCGTCTCCCAGGCCTACGACCTCGGCGGGGACCCCTACGAAACCGCCCGGCGCGCCCGCGATTACATTCGTGATGTCCACGCCCGCTTCCTCCGCAACCCGGCCCTCAATCCGGCAACACCGTAGGTTGCGTGCTCGCGCGCAACCTACCCCGGATTCCCGACGTTTGATCATTTTTGATTCACCCCTCCGAATTCAAATGCCTTCATTTCCGTGCCTTCTTGTGCCTTTTCGTGGCCAATCCGTACCGCTCCCATGAGCCCCATTGTTAAGGTCGAGATCGGCCGCTTCGACTATGCGGTGACGGGTGAGTTCAAGTTCTTCGCACCCGGCCCCGATGGCCGCGTCACCCGGCCCAGCGTGCTCGTCCGCCTGACCGACGCCGATGGCCGGACTGGCTGGGGCCAGGCCGTACCCGTGCCGTCGTGGACCTACGAGACGGTCGAGACTGTGCTCACCACGTTGCGCCTTTATCTCGCGCCGCTGCTGCTCGGACGCGACCCCGCCGACTTCGACGGCCTCCACGCCGCGATGAACACCGCGATCCGTCCGGCGTTTTCCACCGGCCAGCCGCTGTGCAAAGCCGCCCTCGACCTCGCGTGCCACGATCTCGCCGGCAAACAACGCGGCGTACCCGCCTGGCAACTGTTTGGTCCGCCCGATAGCGCTCGTTCCTCGCTCACCCTCAGCTGGACGGTCGCCTCGCCGAAGCCCGCCGTGATCGAGCAGCAGCTCACCGAAGGCCGCGCCCGCGGGTACCGGAATTTCAACATCAAGGTGGGTTACCCGCAGTCCGCTGAGTATGACTTGGACCTCGCGCGCCGGGTGCGCGCGTTCGCGCCGGAGGGTTTTCTCTGGGCTGACGCCAACACCGGCTACACTCCCGAACAGGCGCTCGCGATCGCGCCCAAGCTGCGCGCCGCCGGCGTGGATGTGCTGGAGTCGCCTTTGCCGCCCACCGCAATCCGCGGCTACCAGGCGCTGAAAAAGCAGGGCTCACTTCCCATCCTCATGGACGAAGGCATCGTCGGACCTGAGGTCGCTGCCGAGTTCATCGCGCTCGGCCTGATGGACGGCATGGCCCTGAAACCCGCGCGCAACGCTGGCCTCCGGCCGTCCGTGCAGATCGTCAACCAGCTCCGCGCGGCCGGGTTGATGATCCTCGGCTCGGGCCTGACCGACCCCGATTTTTCCCTCGCCGCCGCCGTGCAGCTCTACGCGTGGGCCGGGCTCACGGCGCCGTGCGCGCTCAACGGCCCGCAATTCCTCGCCGACTCGCTGGTGGGCACAACGCTCGCGCCCAAGCACGACGTGCTCACCGTGCCGACCGCACCCGGACTCGGCCTTGCCCCGGATGACCGTGCCGCAGATTGCCTTGAGCGCGTGGCCGCGCTCTGATCCGCCCTCCGCTGGATGTTATCTTCCCACCCACGTCTCCGCCTGCTGCTGAAATTTTCCGCGGGCCTGGTCGCCGTCGCCGTTGTGCTCACGGGGTTCATGGTCGCGACCGCCGCCCTCTTCCGACCTGACCTCACGCACCGTCCGGCCATGCCCTCGGTCGCGGAAGCCAGCGCCGCGCAAACCGCCCGCGCCGCCCGGATTGATCCCATCCATCCCCAGGTCATCTGGCGCGATGTCAATTATGCCGAGGGCGCGCGCGCTGCGTGGTGGCCGAAGCACGAGTCACCCATCCTGGCCGAGCTTGTGCATGAGGGCAAACTGCCGCCCCTCGCCCAGCGCGTCGGCCCGGAGCCGCTGGTGCTCGGTGGCGTGGATGGACTCGGCCGCTACGGCGGCACTTGGCACCGCGTGGCGATCAACCCCGAGGATCTGGAGGGCATCATCCCCACCCGCCTGTCCTACGTGTCGCTCGTGCGCTGGTCGCCGGAGGGTTATCCGGTCGTGCCGCATCTCGCCAAATCCTGGACCGTGTCGCCCGACCAGCGTGTGTGGACGTTCACCCTGCGCCGCGGCCTGCGCTGGTCCGACGGGCATCCGTTCACCGCTGGCGACATCATGTTCTGGTGGCAACAGGAGGTGCTCTACTTCAAGTCCGACACCCTCACCGACCCCAGTTTCATGCGGCAGTCCGGCAAACTCGGCCAGATCGAGCAACTGGATGACCTCACGCTGCGCTTCAGCTTTGCCGAGCCCAACGGCCTATTCCTCGAGAAGCTCGCCAGCGCGGTGGATTACTTCCGTCCCGCGCACTACCTGAGGAAATTCCACCCGGCGTTCGGCGACCCGCAGTTCATCGCCGACACGATGCGGGCGATGAACCTCCCGAGTCCCCAGGCCGTCTACAAGCGCATCCAGCACCGCCTCAATCCAGAGCATCCGCGCCTGTGGCCGTGGATCTACTGCGACTACCGACCGTCCGCGCCGCAGGCGCTCGTGCGCAACCCGTACTATTTCGCCGTCGACCCCGCCGGTAACCAGCTGCCCTACCTCGACCGGGTGCTGATTGACGTGAAGGACCAGGCCGTGATTTCCGCCGCTGCCACCGGCGGGGAAATCTCCATGCAGCTCCGCCACCTCACCTTCGAGGATTACACCCTGCTCGCTTCCGAGGCGCCGCGCCGGGGTTACCGCCTGCTGCACTGGTACAACGCCACGCGCACCATGGCGCAGATCAGCCCCAACCAAAACCGCCTGGTTGATCCGGCCCGGCCTGAAACGGCGTGGAAGCACCGCCTGCTGAATGAAAAAACCTTCCGCCAGGCGCTGTCGCTCGCGATCAACCGCCCGGAGATCATCGCCGCGGTGTACAACGGTGTCGGCGAGCCCGCCCAAAATTCCCCGGGCCCCGACTCGCCATACGGCCACGAACGTCACTTCCACGCGTTCACCGCCTTTGATCCCGCCCGCGCCAACTCGCTGCTCGACGGCCTGCGGCTCGCGCACCGCGACCGGGAGGGCTTCCGGACTTTTCCCGACAGCTCGCGCATGACGTGGTTCCTCAACCTCGCGAGCAGCTTCCCCCCGGACGCCGCCCAGTTTGTGGCCGACCAGTGGTCCCACGTGGGGCTCCGCACGATCGTACAGATCCATGTCCGCACGCTCTGGCAGGTCGAGCAGGCCGGGCTGGAACACGATTTTACCTTCTGGCCGGGGCTGGAGGAATTCATGCCGATGCTCGAGCCGCGCTATTACGTGCCGGTCAACGGCTCATCATTCTTCGCCCCCGCCTGGGGCCGTTGGTACCAGCACGGCGGCCTGCAGGGCAGTCCCGAGGCCACCCGCCCCGGACTCGAGGCGCCGCCGCCCGGCCATCCGGCCCGCCGGGCCATGGAACTTTACGATCTCGCGCAGACCGCGCCTACCGCTGCCGCCCGGGTGGACTACTTTCGCCAGATTCTTGATCTCGCCGCTGAAAACATCTGGTCCATCAACATCGCCACCGCCCCGCCCGGGCTCGTCGTGGTGAAGGACGGCTTCCGCAACGTCCCGGCTCGCGCGCTCTCCGGCTATTTCTACATGACGCCGGGCAACACCGGCCTCGAAACGTACTTCTGGGACACGCCGAACGACACGCCCGCCGCCGTAGCGCAGATCAAGCACTCCATCGCCGAGCCCTCGCTGTTGCCCCGCTCCGCCGCCGGTCGCGCCGCCGCGGCGGCTTCCGGTTCCACGGCCGGGGCCTGGATTCTTTGGGTGCTTTCGCTCGGCGCGGTGGTGGCCTTTGGCTTTGTGGCCGCGCGCCACCCGTTTCTCTGGCGGCGCGTGCTCGTGCTGATCCCCACGCTCCTGGTGATCTCGGTCATCGTCTTCACCATCGTCCAGCTGCCGCCGGGCGATTTCATCACCTCCAAGACCCTCGAGCTCTCGCTCAACGGCGATGCCAACGCCGGCGCCCAGCTGGCGGACCTCCGCAAGACCTTCCGTTTCGATGAGCCCGCCTGGTCCCAGTACCTGCACTGGATGGGCTTTTCCTGGTTTGTGCACTTCGACCCCGCCGACACCGGACTACTGCAGGGCAATCTCGGCCGCTCCATGGAGAGCAGCCTGCCGGTGAATGAAATCCTCGGCGACCGGCTGCTGCTGACCTTCGTGATCTCGGTGCTCACGATCCTGTTCACCTGGGTCCTCGCGATTCCCATTGGCATTTACTCCGCGGTGCGGCGCTACACCTGGGGCGACTACGGGCTCACCCTGCTCGGTTTCATCGGCATGTCCGTGCCACCGTTCCTGCTCGCGCTGGTACTGATGTGGGCGAGCACGGAGTATCTCGGCATCAGCGTTTCCGGCCTGTTCAGCATGCGCTACGCCGCCGACCCCGCCTGGTCCTGGGGCAAGGTCGTGGACCTGTTCCAGCACGTCTGGGTGGCCGTCATCGTGCTCGGCGTCGGCAGCACCGCCGTGATGGTGCGCGTGATGCGCGCCAACCTGCTCGACGAGCTGAAAAAACCCTACGTCGTCGCCGCCCGCGCCAAGGGCGTACGGCCGCTCAAGCTCCTCCTGAAATATCCCGTGCGCATCGCCCTCAACCCCTTTGTCTCCAGCTTGGGCGCCCTTTTCCCCACCCTCATCTCCGGTGGGGCCATCGTCGCCCTCGTGCTCAGCCTGCCGACGATCGGGCCGATGCTGATGCTGGCCCTGCTCAACGAGGACACCTACTTCGCCGCCTCGATGCTCATGATCCTGAGCGTGCTCGGCGCGGTCGGCACGCTGCTGAGCGACCTGCTGCTGCTCTGGCTCGACCCGCGCATCCGTTTCCAGGGAGGGCGCCGATGAATGCCTCCACCGCACCCATCGTTCCCGCCGCGCGTCCCGAGTCGGTCCGCTCGCCGTGGGACCTCACCATCCGCCGTTTCGCCCGGCACCGGCTCGGCCTCGCCGCGTTCTTCCTCCTCTGCCTGTTCTACCTCATGGCCATCGGCTGCGAGTTCTTCGCGCCGATCACGCGCGAGTGGCGTGACCTGCGCCACTCGTACTGTCCGCCACAGCCTGTCCACTTCTCGTTCGCCGAAGGGCTGCACACGGGAGCGATGCGGCGGCTTGATAATCCCGTCACGTTCGCGCGCACCTACCTCGAGGATGCCAGCGTGTCGGTTCCGCTCGGGTTCTTCGTCCGCGGCGAGCCTTACCAACTGCTCGGTTTTATCCCGCTCGAGCGGCATTTCTTCGGCGTGGATCGCGCCCAGCTCGCCGCCCTGGGCCGCGGCACCGACCCGGACGCCGTGTTTTACCTGCTCGGCGCCGACAAATACGGTCGCGATGTCCTCTCCCGCCTCATCTACGGTGCGCGCATCAGCCTTTCGGTCGGGCTCATCTCCATCGTGGTGACCTTTTTCCTGGGCATCGTGCTCGGCGGTATCTCGGGCTACGTCGGCGGCGGCTGGGACAACCTCATCCAGCGTGGCATTGAGGTGATTAACGCCCTGCCCCAGCTCCCGCTCTGGCTCGCCATCGGCGCGATCTTTCCGGCCGACTGGTCGTCACTCACGGTTTATTTCTGCGTCACGGTCGCGCTCAGCCTCTTCAGCTGGACCGGCCTCGCCCGCGTGGTCCGCGGCAAGATCCTCGCCCTGCGCGAGGAGGATTACGCGATGGCGGCGCGCCTGCTCGGCGCCAGCCACGCCCGCGTGCTGTTCCGCCACCTCGTGCCCGGCTTCGCCAGCCACATCATCGTCACGCTCACGCTTTCCGTCCCCGGCATGATCCTCGGTGAAACGGTGCTGAGTTTCCTCGGACTCGGTCTGCGCCCGCCCATCGTGAGCTGGGGCGTGATGCTGCAGGATTGCCAGAACCTGCAGACCGTCGGCCACTACCCGTGGCTGATGGCCCCCGCGCTGTTCATCATCCTGACGATCCTCGGCTTCAACTTCGCCGGCGACGCCCTCCGCGACGCCGCGGATCCGTACAGCGACCGGTAGTCCAAGGCAGGTCGGGACTACGACCCGCCTTTTCCGACGTAAGTGCGAGCGAACCCGCAACCAACAAGGCGGGTCAAAGACCCGCCCTACTTTACTTGCTCTTCTCCAGCTTTGCGTAATCGCAGCCGATGAACAGCCCGTCGGGGCCCGCGAACTTGCGGCGGTATTCCTCCTGCGGGGCGATCTGGGTCGCCGCGCTCTGGTAGTGGAACTGCAGTGCCCGCCGGCGCAGGTCGGAGTTGTTCACCGGCGTCTCGTGCGGCAGCAGACCGTGGAAAATCAACACGCCGCCGGGTGGCAGCTCGATCGGCACCGCGTCGGCGGGATTGATCTCCTGGGTGATAATCTCGCAGTCCACCTTCGACCACTCGTGCTTGCGCGGTCCCTGGCGATGGCCGCCGGGAATCACGTGCATGCAGCCGTTGGCCACCGTCGCCCGGTCGAGCGCGATCCACACGCCGCAGACACCGTCGAACCGGTTGACTTCAAAATACGCGAGGTCCTGGTGCCAAGGTTTCTCCGCCCCGCCGTTCGCCGGCTTGCACAGGGCCATGCTCGAGTAGGGCCGGAAGCCCTCGCCGAGCACCGCCGCCAGCAGCGCCTGCAGCCGCGGATGCTGGTGCGCGAGGAAGTCGTAGATCGGCAGCTCTTTCGCGTAGGAATGGAATTTCCGGATATTGTCCGCCAGCTCGTCCAACCGGTCCGGCCGCGCCTCGTACGTGCCCTCGACCTGGAAATGAAAATCCGACGTCCGGCTTTTGAAAAGCATGCCGCGGCCGTTCTTGATCGCCTTGCCGTACGTGCCGATGCCGCCGACGTGCTCCGTCAAGGCCTCGTTGAACGCATACTTGTGCACCAGCTGGTTGATGCCGTCCGACGCCTCCGTCACTTCCTGCGGCGTCAGCACCGACGTGAATGCGAGATAACCTTCCTCATGGTACCGCTGGACCATCGCGGCGTCGGGCCGGTCCGGCAGCGTCGCATAGATCGCGGGTGATTTCGCGGCGTTCATGGCGACCCCTGTTCAAAACCGAACCGACCAGCTTGTCACGCTCGCCGTGGCCGTGAGCGGCAGTTTCCGCACCCCGCCTTCATCCGGTACGCCGGCGATCATGATAAAACCCGTCTCGCCTTTCGGCCGCAGGAGTTTCCCGGACAGCGTGCGTGTCCGCGCCTCCCACTGCACGTCCGCCAGCTCGCGGCCGCCGCTCTGGTGAAAACTTGTCCCCACCGGCCAGGGGTGTGGCCGCGGCCGGCGCAGCACGACCAGCTTCACCGCCGGGCCGTGGAAACCGATGTCCAGCAACCCCGAACCCGATTCCTGAATTGGATGTGCAAAATCACCGGGATGCCGGTAATCCCCCGCCGGCCGCTGCGCCCGCGGGATTTCACCGAGGAACTGGCCCGACCAGAATTCGTAGGCCCAAAATTTCGCGTCCGCCGGCAGGCCCAGTCGCGTCAGCTCGACCTGGTAGCGCCGCGCGAGATTTACCCCCGAGCCGATCTCGGTCGGCGGCTCCGTCCAGTTGACGACCGCCACGAGCGTCCACTCGTCCCAATCCGTGCGCACCGGCAACACCCAGAGGCTGGCCCCCGCCGGCTCGCGCTCGCTGGGTGACTCCAGCGCGATCAGCGCCGCGGTCTTCGGGTCCGTTTTCTCCTTCGACTTGATGAGGGTCAGGTACGGCAGCGTGCCGGTCTTGATCGGATGAAACAAATCCACGGGCCGGGCCGGCGTGTTATTCGGCGGTAGCGTGGCCAGCAACACCGCCCAGCGGTCCTCCGGCAGCACGGTCAGGTCGTCGCCGATGTCCACGTGCCCCGCCCCCATGAACGTGATCGTCGCGCGCAGCCGCGCCTCCTCCAGCGTGCCGGGCAGGCCGACGACGAAGCACGATGGCTGCTGCAGTGCCCAGCGGGACTTGAACAGGTGGCAGGCGTAGCTCGTGTACACTTCCCTCAGGTGACGCCACCCAAGCCCCGTGTTGCCCGTGTCCAGGTTTGCGTAGTTCACGCCCGCGATTCCGGCCGCAGCGAGATCCGTGCCCGAGCAATCGATCATCAGCGCCTTTTCGCCGGTGGAATCGAGGGCCTCCTGCGCGATGCGAAAGGCCGTTCGCACCGCCTCGCGCGCCCGCGGGTTGACCTGCCGCGGATCGTGCCGCCCGCGGAGTTTCTCGCCCGTCACGATGCCCGCAAAATCCCATTTTACATAGCGCACGCCCTGCTGCGCCAGCGCGGTGAAGTTTTCCCGCAACCACTCCTGCGCCCCCGGATGCGACACATCCAGCGCGTACACCGGACAGAACGGCTCCCAGAACCAGTGATAATTGACGAACGGCTTCCCATCGGCACCGCGCAGCAGCCACTCCGGATGCGCTTTCGCCACCGGATGCGTGTCCGCCACGCACAGCACGCCCACCCAGACCCCGAGCTCGAACGTCTCCTTCCGCAACTCGCCGCTCAGCCAGCCGAGACCGTGTGCGAAACGCTCGTTGGTCTCGAAGTACGTCGGGATGTTGTCCTTCTCCCAGCCGAGATCGAGCTGCAGGTACTTCAATCCGAGCTGGTCGAGGTGACGCGTCCGCGCCGCGCGCGCATTCGCGAGCACGTTTTTTTCGCTCACCCCGAGTCGGTACGGATACCAGCTGCACCAGTTCGCGAGCGGCGGCGGCGGCGGGGCAAAGCCGTTGCGGGCCTTGATCCGGTCACCGTGCGCGTCGAGCAGCGCCTGCGGGTCCGGCCCCGCCTCGAGTACAAAATCACCCAGCGCCAGCGTCTCACCCGCCGCGACCGGATAATCCCCGCCATCAAAATCCACCGTGAACCGCCGGAACGGCGGCACTTTCACGGGCCGGGCGATTATCGTTCCGCTGGCGCCAGCCGCTTTCATCCCTCCGTCCACGTTGTTGGTCCCCGACACCAGCTTCCCCGCCGCCAGCTTCATCCGGCCCGTCAAATTCGGCAGCCAGCGGTCCACGGTTTCAAAGCCCACCAGCAGCCCGCTTCGCACGGCCGGGTTGTAGAAGACCGCATGGTTCTGGGAGACAAATCCGCCCATCGTGCCGTCGAGCGCCTTGAGCTGGTCGCTGCCCGTCACCATCTGCCGCGGTGTGCGCACCCGGCCCAGGTAGGCATTCTGCTCCAGGATCCGCACCGCCTCGGGCTTGGTCCCGAGCACGAGCCGCGCGCATTCGAAGAGGGTCACTTGGTTCACCGCCACCGCCGGAGTGGCCAGATTGTGCAGGCTGCTCGTGATCCGGACCCGACCGGGCATTTCCTGGTCAAATACCTGCCGTAGCTCCACCTTTCCACTGCGCCACGTGACCGTGCGCTGCTTCGCGGCTCCCTTGATCCCGGCGAAGTGCAGCGGCGCGGCCCGGCCGTCCAGCGTGAGCTTCGGCCCGCCCGGCCCCGCCACAAATCCACCCGCGGCCCAGGTGATCTTCCCCGCCTTAATGGTGATTTTCATGGCCCGGGGAACGACTGTCGCCCGCGACTAAAGCTTCACTTCTTTGCCGCCGTTCGCGCTGCTCTCGTTGGCGGCCTCGATGAAGCGGATGATCTCGATCGTCTCCTCCGGATCGATCGGCGTCGCGCCGCCCTGGAAGAACGCGAGGAACGCCTCGCTCAGGCTGGCGTAGAACGGCTTGGTCTGCGCCTGCACGTTCACCACCGCGGTGTTTTTTTCAAAGTGCACCAGTCCGAGCATCTCGTAGTTGCCGGTCCGGTTGCCGCGCACCGTGCCCAGACGGCCGTCCGCCCAGCTGCCGGTCGCCACGTCGTAGTCCTTGTTCGAGACGCAGCGCACGCTCTGGCAACCGCGGCCCATCGTGGTGAACAGCATTTCCACGGCGTGGATGCCGTACCAGTACAGGCCCGGATTCGTCGGCTCGTGCGCCGCGGCGCCACAGAAGTCCGCGCCCTTGACCGTCGGGCGCGTCTCGGGCGTGACGACTTTCACCAGCGCCTCGCTGAAGCGCAGCGAGGACGACGAGAACAGTTTCACGTTGTGCTGCTTCGCCGTGGCGAAAATCGCCTTCGCGTCCGCCGTGCTGACCGCAAAGGGCTTGTCCATGAACACCGGCTTGCCGAATTTCGCGATCCGCGCGAACTGGCCGGGATGCGTCCGGCCGTCGAGCGACGTGAGCAAAATCGCATCGCAGGCCTCCGCCACCGCCTCGGGGCTGTCCACGATCGTGACGCCGAACTTGTCGCGCAGCTCGGCGGTGTAACCGGGGATGCGGCTGATGCTTGAGTGAATGTCCGGCGATCCGCCGGGCCAGGCCACTGTCACGCGCGCGCCCTTCAACGCCAGCTTCGAGGCCGGGTTGTTAAAGATGTCGCTGAAAACGAGCACGTGCGAGGTGTCGAGTCCGATGATGCCGATTTTCAGGTCGCCGGTGGGGTTCATGCCCCGCGACACTGCGAGGCCGGGCGCGGCGGTTCCAGCGCAGAGTGTGCGCGTATTCTGTATTTTCATCCGGCCGTGTCCTGTGCACACTCCGGCACTCCGATGTCTCCCGCCACCCCTACTCGCCCTGAGCCTGTCGAACGGGCCACCCCACTGCCGCGCATCCGCCTGCTCGCCACCGGCGGCACCATTGCCGGCGCCCAGACCGGAGGCTCGCGCAGCTACCAAGCCGGGGCGTTCTCGATCGACGCCCTCATCCAGGCGGTCCCGCAACTCGCCACTCTCGCCCGGCTCGAGGTCGAACAGGTCGCCGCGCTCGGCAGCCAGGACATGAACGAGGCCATCTGGCTGAAGCTGGCCGCGCGCGCGGAAGCCGCCCTCGCCGACCCCGACATTGCCGCCGTCGTCATCACCCACGGCACCGACACCATGGAGGAGACGGGCTATTTCCTGAACCTGACCGTGCACAGCCCGAAACCGGTCGTGCTCGTCGGCGCGATGCGCCCCGCCACCGAGATCAGCGCGGACGGCCCGATGAACCTCTACAACGCCGTCGCCGTCGCGGCTTCACCCGACACGCGCAACCGTGGCGTGCTCGTCGTCGCCAACGACGAGATCCATTTCGCCCGCGAGGTCAGCAAGACCAACACCACCCAGGTCGGCACGTTCAAGGCCTCGCACCGCGGCCTCGCCGGCCTCGTCCATGCCGGCCGGCTGCACCTCTACGCCCCGCCCGTGCTCCGGCACACCACCGCGAGCGAGTTTTCCCTCGCGGGTCTCCCGGCGCTGCCGCGCGTGGACATCGTCTATGCGCACGCCGGCATGGGCCGCGAACTCATCGACGCCGCCGTCCGCGCCGGCGCCAAGGGACTCGTCATCGCCGGCGTCGGCGACGGCAACCTGAACGAGGCCGCGCTGACCGCCACCGCGGCCGCCGCGCGCGCGGGGGTGGCCGTGGTCCGCAGCTCGCGAACCGGCGGCGGCGTGGTGGAGCGCAACATCGAGGTGGACGACGACGCGCTCGGCTTCATCGCCTCCGACGAACTCAACCCGCAGAAGGCCCGCGTGCTGCTGATGCTCGGCCTCACCCGCACCGCCGACCCGCGGGCGCTGCAGGAGTTGTTTTTTACGTATTGAGGCGGGGCAAGTCCCCGCGCCTGCCTGGGAAAGCGCAGCCCGTGCGTTAAGCGTGGCTCGCCAGACAATTACCGTGACGGAATGCGGTCACATCCCGTACCCGCCCACCCTGGGGTCGAGCTGAACCCGCCGGAAGCACGAGCAAGCTCACCCCCCTACAATTTACCTGCCGGCGGAGACTGCGACTCCGGCGGAATCCTGCCCAGCTCCAGGTCCTGCTCCCGGCTGTGGCGCAGCGCGTAGACCATATAGAGCACCACGACGATGTTCGTGAGCAAGATGCAGAATTTCACCCAGCCGAAGCGGGGCCACATCTCGTAAACTTCGACCGGCAGGTAGCTCGCACTAGAGGCCAGGGCGAACCACTCCGCCCAGCGCCGCTCGTTCCACAAACCATACGCCTCGATGGCGCGGACGAGCGCATACAGCGCGGCCAGGCCCGCGAACAGCCAGAGGTTGGCATCGGTGACCTTGTTCGCTGCATCCAGAAAAATCTTCGGGTACTTGCTCGCCGGGTTGAGGTGGCTGTGCCGCACGAGCCCTTCCGCCACGTCCTGCACGTCGCGATGGATCAGCGCGAGCAGCCCGAAACCCGCGAGCAGTACGATGGCCGCCTTGATGCCCTCGATGAGGGCCACAGCCCGGACGCCGGTCAGTAACGGTTTACGAATCATCCAGCGGCAGCATAGCAGGATGACCCCGCTGGCGCAATGTCCCGGCAGCGTTGGGGCTCGCAAACGCCCTGCGCTCCGCTATCAGGTAGGGGTCCAAATCTCGCTTACCGTCCTGAAGCCAGCGCTTAACCCTTGGCCAGTCCGACCGCCCAATTCATCCCTGCCAACCCATGAGAATCTCGAACCAACCCGACGAGCCCGAGGAGGAGCTCCCGCTGGAAGTTCAGCTGTGGCTGAACAAGGGCTGGACGATCATCCCCACCGAGCGCCGGGGCATCGTGCTGTCGGGCCAGAAATCCATGAAGGGCCGGAGCAAAATTTTACTCACGGTGGGCATTCTTTTCCTCGCCTTCGTGTTTCTCCCGCTGCCCAAGAAGCTGGTCTGGGTGGGCGTGGGGTTGGTCGCCCTGAGTATTCTGGATTACAAGTACGCGACCAAGCCGCCAACCAAGTTCTTCCCCGCCGACGGCGAAAGAACGCGCACACTGGAGCGCTGAGCGCGACCGGTGGGTGCAGGGGCGCCGGCCGCTACCGCGCCGGCAGTTTTTCGTAGGTGAGCACCGCGGACCCCGGCCGGAGGGCGATGGCCAGCTCGAGCCCGGTTTCCATCAGTTCGCGGCCCGTGACTTCGCGCGGAGCGGACGGATGGTCCAGATCCTTGAGCCGATAGCGCGCCGCCGGGTCGAGCCCGCGCGGCCTGATTCGCGCGGTCTCGTAGCTGCTGCCTGCGCGGCGAAACGCCTGAATCACGCCGCGGCCCGCCTCCGGGCGGTCAAACTGCCACGCCAGCCACACGTCCGCGCCGAGGCTCGCCGGCGTGAGCGGGTAAAAATCACCCGCGTAATTGTCCGCATAGTCGCGCCACTCCTGAATCGCCGAACGCAGGTCGGTGTAGGGCAGCGTGCGGTCGCGCATATCCCACGACCCGCCGATCAGCGGGCAGGCAAAATTGCTGCGGAGTTCATAACGGCTGAACTGGCGCGGCCCGGTGGCGGTGCCGAAATACGGCAGCCAAAGTGCCAGGCCGTAGGTTTGGCATTGGTTGGACACGACATCAAAGCAGTAGTCCGAGCGCCAGAACGGCAGTGACCGGCGCATGGATTCAAGGTCGATGCGCGAACCGCCGCCCGCACACGAGTCGATCACCAGTTCCGGATGTCGGCGGCGCAGTTCGTCGAAGTGTTCCAGATAACCGGCCACGTGGTGGTTTTCCGTGATGCCCTGGCGATCCCCGGTGTCGTTGCTGCGCCAGAGTTCCCCCGGTTCGAGCACGTTGAAATCCTGCCGGTAAACATCAATGCCCTCCTTGGTCAGGATGCCGCTGATCAGGTCGGTCAGCCACCCGCGGGCCGCGGGGTTGCCGAGATCAAGCAGCTTCGAGAGTCGCTTGGAGATATGGTTCGCGATCAGCCACTCCGGATGCTCGGTGTACAGGCGGTTACTCCCCATCACGCGCTCCGGCTCAAACCACACGATGTTCCTGATGCCGGCGGCATGCGCGTAGTCGGTGACCGCGCGCAGCCCGTGAGGGAACCGCTTGGGGTCCGCCTGCCAGACCACCGGCTCCTGCCAGCGGCCGTTGTTCACATACCAGCCCGCGTCCATCCACCAGTAGTCGATCGCCAGCTTCTCCTCGCGGTAGCGATCAATGAAGAACCGCTGGCTGGCCTCATCGGCCTTCACCATGTTGTCGAACTGGTCACTCGACGAAGCCGTAAAGACGGGCTTCGGCGGCTGCCCGCCGACCCGCGGAAGATTGTAAGCTGTCATCCAGCGCCGCCAGGTATTCTGCGCCGCAATCCAGTCGCCGCGCCAGAATTGCACCACCATCAGCGGGGTGCGGATCTCCTCGCCCGGGTGCAGCCGCAGGTGCGTGAGCTCCTGCCCGGCGGTGACGCGGATGCCGGCCTGGTCGTCGCGCGCAAACTCGGCCGCCCACGCTCCAGGCCACCCCACGACGACGATGACCCCCGACGAGGCACTGCGCGCGAGGTTGAAATAAGGCATCACATCCGCGCATGCCCGGCCCTTGCTGGGGATGAAGCGCTTAGCTTCGTTCGGGCCGAGCACGCTCTCCTGCGGCATGAAATCCGCCGGCGAGTTGGGATAAAACGTGCCGAACTCATGGTGCAGCAGGAATTCACCCGCGGCGGCGCCCTCGCGCTTCCAGTGCGTGTCCAGCGCCTGGATGTTCGCAATCAGCGGCGTGTCCGTCAGCCCGGTGTTTTTGAAATAGACCGTCCACTCGACGGTGGGAAAATCGCGGTAGCGGACGGCAACGCAGCGGACCTCGAGCCCGGTCTTCGGATCCGTGTAGCTAACCTCCGTCTGCTGCCGCTGCGCATCCAGGTCGTGCAGCGTGGAACGTGATTGCCAGCCGGGCATGATTTCCCGGGACGATTGACCGGCGTAAGTGAAGGAGAACGCTGGCTGGAGATTACTCCCCCAGGCCTCGGCCTCGGCGTACTCGGGTCCGCGCACCGGGGCGGCGGCGAACCCGGCCGGGGCGAAAACCAGGCCGGCCATCAACCGAAAGAAGCCTGCGGGGCGGAGCATGGCGGTTTCATGGACGCAAAGTCCCGTGACGCAAAGTCCTAACCGCCCGAATAAACACCCGGCGGTCGGGAACCGTCCCGCCCCGCCACAGTCCGTCCTAGATGAACAAGCACCAGCCCAACCCCAACGCCGAAAGCCTCGGCTCGGACGCCGCCGTTGAAAAAATCCGCCAGCTCGCGACCTCCGCCCGCGTCTGCCTCTTCGGCACCTCCGAGGGCCGCCTGCCGCTCGAGCTCCGGCCGATGACGATGCAGCACGTGGATGACGCGGCCAACCTTTGGTTTCTCAGCGCGCGCTCCAGCCAGCAAAACCGCCAGATCAGCCGCCATCCCCAGGTGCAACTGATGTTCGCGAACCCCGGGGCGGCGGAATTTCTGAGTCTCCTGGGCCGCGCGTTCGTCAGCGACAGCCGGCCCTTGCGCGAAAAATACTGGAATCCGCTGGCCGCGGCCTGGTTCCCGGGCGGCATGGACGATCCCGAACTGACCGTGATCCGGGTTCAGACCGAGTCCGGCCACTATTGGGACACCGAATTCGGCAAGACCATCACTCTGCTGCTGGTCGCCGCCGGCGCCCTCACCGGCAAACCCATGCCCATCGGCGTCCAGGGCGACGTGCGGCCGTAGCCCAAACCAGTCCGCCCTCAGGCGAACTTGTCGAACTTCGACCAGTCGTAGTCCGCGCCACACGGGCCGCCCATGCCGGAGGCCTTGCGCGCGATGACGTTGCCATGGAAGTCGTGGAGCGGGAAATACCACTCGGCGATTTCCTCCGCCGCCGCGGGCATGTAGTGGCAGATGAAGCTGCGGCGCCACTGGGTCGGATGCGAGTTGGGCTCCGAGCCGTGGATGACGCTGCCGTTGAAAAACAGGACATCGCCCGGCGACAGCTGCGCGGGAATGGCCCGTTTCCCCTCTGGCGGCGGGACGTAGTTGTTGACGAAGCTCCGCGTGCCGTCAGCCGGCCCCGGGCACTGGAGGGCAAGATCGTGCGTGCCAGGCACAACCCAGAGCCCGCCATTTTCCGGAAAGGAGGGATCGATCGCGGTCCAGGCCGCGAGACATGAGCCGGGTTTCACCATCAGGTAAAAATTATCCTGATGCAGCGCCTGCCCCCGACTGCCGGGCGGCTTGAAGTACACCATGGACTGGCACGCGATGGGCTCGTCCTCGAGCAGCCCGCGGACGACGGCGCCAATGCGCGGGTCGAGCATCATGCGCTTCCCGATCGGCTGGTGCCGGTGGAGATGCAGCATGCGTGGATAGCGCTTGAGCGGGTCGGGATCGAGCGAACCGTCGGGCTGGAGCTGCGGCTCCCAAAAACCCGGGATCGGCTTACCCGACTCCGCCAGCCCATCGACGACCTGCTTCAGCTCCGCGATTTCCTCCGGCTGCCACAACCCGCGCACAATGAGGTAGCCCTCGGTGCGGTAAAATTCCCGCTGCTCGAGCGTGACGCCGGAGAGGGTGTGTGTGGCAGGATTCATGAGGGGTACGGGATAAACTGCGGCCGAAAACTAGCCTCCCGCCCCGGAGCGTCGATTCGAAATTGTCCGTCGTGGGTCGGGGTTTATCCCCGACAGGTTTTTCCGGATGTCGGGGATAAACCCCGACCCACGACGAACGGCTGCCAGACTCCGGAAGTGTAGCCACAAAAAGGCACGAGGACACCGGGGCTTCGAATTAACTCTCCCGCGCGCCTATTGGCGCGATGGCGGCTCGTTCGCAGCCCCAGAAACCGTTGTGCCTTTTCGTGGCCAAAACGATCGGGGAATTGCTGCCTTGCTCGCGTCCTTCCCTGCCGGCACATCTTCCGCCGCCTTCCCTGCCCCCGACTCCTGCCCCCTGCTCCCTTTACCCTCATCCATGCCCGCTAAAGTTGCCCTCATCACCGGTGCCGCCCGCGGCATCGGCTACGGTATCGCCACCTGCCTCGCCCGCCAGGGCACGCGAATCGTCATCGCCGACATGAACGGCTCCAGCGCCAAGAAATCCGCCGCCCAGCTCGCCCAGGACACCGGCGTGAAAACCCTCGGCCTCGCCTGTGACGTCACTTCCCGCACCCAGGTGGCCGCCCTGGTGAAGAAAACGATCAAGCAGTTCGGCCAGATCGACATCCTCGTGAACAACGCCGGCATCTGCCCGTTCGTGGACATCATGGCGATGAGCGAGGACGTGTTCAAAAAGACCCTCGATGTGAATCTCACCGGCGCCTTCCACTGCACCCAGCTGGTCGCGAAGGAGATGATCAAGCGCGGGAAGGGCGGCCGGATCATCTTTATCACCTCGCTCGCCGTGAACGTCTCCTCCGCCGCCCAGGGCGACTACGCCGCATCGAAAGCCGGGCTGCACATGCTGATGAAAAGCTTCGCCATCGCCCTCGGGCCCAAGGGCATCACCTGCAACGGCGTCGCCCCGGGCATGATCCTGACCGACATGACAAAGTTTCATTGGGAAAAGCCCGAGCCCGCCGCGTTTGTGAAACAGCGCGTCCCCGTTGGCCGCATCGGCACGCCCGAGGACATCGGCAACGCGGTCGCCCTGCTCTGCTCCGACGCCGCCGCTTACATCAACGGCGTCGGCCTCATCGTGGACGGCGGCCACCAAGCCGTGTGCGCATGAACCTCGACCTCACCGGCCGCGTCGCCCTGGTCACCGGCGCCACCGGCGAACTCGGCCGCGCCATCACCCGCACGCTCGCCGGCTGCGGCGCGCGCGTGGCGATCCACTACCACCGCGCCGGCGACCGTGCGGTGGCGTTGCAAAAGGAACTGCCGGGCGCGGAGATTTTCTCCGCCGACATCACCAGCCAGGAGGAGATCAACCGGATGCGTGATGCCGTGAAGGCGAAGCTCGGCGCGCCCGACATCATTGTGACCAACGCCGTGATCCAGTACCAGTGGACGAAGGTGCTGGAGCAGTCGCCCGCCGACTACCGGTCGCAGTTCGAAAGCTGCGTCCTGCAAAATGTCCTCATGGCGCAGGCCTTCCTTCCCGACATGATCGCGAAAAAGCGCGGGCGCGTCATCGCGATCAACACCGAGTGCGCGATGCAAAACGACCCGAACCAGTCCGCCTACGTCGCCGGCAAGCGCGGCATGGACGGCCTGTTGCGCGTCCTGGCGAAGGAAGTGGGCGAACACGGCATCACGGTGAACCAGGTCGCTCCCGGCTGGATGCTCAGCGAAAACCGCCCCGCCGCCGACCGGCCCGATTCCTACCGCGAGCAGATCCCGTTGAAAAAATGGGGCACCGACCAGGACGTGGCCAACGCCGTGGCCTTCCTCGCCTCCGACCTCGCGGGCTACATCACCGGCGTCTACCTCCCCGTCTGCGGCGGCCACGTGATGCCGGGAATTTGAAGGGAGTGGTGGGCCGACTGGGACTTGAACCCAGACTCAAAGGATTATGAGTCCTCTGCTTTAACCATTAAGCTATCGGCCCCGTAACGCAGCGTGGTTAAGCAGCTTTGCCGGCCTGAGGAAAGCACACTGTTGGTCGCCACAGGAGCCTGGGTGCTGGCCGGAATCGGCCGCGGACCCGAGCCGAACGTTCATTTTGTCGGAATTGCCTCCGGAATATTCCCCGTTCTTCATCGCCAGCTTGAATCTCGCCGACGCCATTGCCGCCACGCGTTCGTACATCGACGCCAACTGGGAAAAGACCTTCCGCGTGTCCCGCGAGGAAACCGCCAAGGAGATCTCCCTGCCCCGCCCCCACACCGTCCCGTCCACGGACCCGAGCATGTGGCTCTTCTTCTACTGGGACACCTACTTCACCAACCTCGGCCTCATCCGCCAGGGCCGTTTCGACCAGGCGCTCAACAACGCCGAGAACATCATCTACGTTCTCGATCGCTTCGGCTTCGCGCCGAACATCTCCGTCAAGATCGCGCTCAACCGCAGCCAGATCCCGGTCTCCGCCGTGCTGTTCCAGGAGATCTACGCGCACTCCAAGGACCGCGTCTGGCTCGCCCGCGCCTATGCCGCGCTCGTGAAGGAATACGCCTTCTGGATGGCCCTGCGGCTCGCCCCCAACGGCCTCGCCACCTGCGGCAACTTCGCCGACCCCGTCACGCTCGCCAATTTCTACGAGGTCATCAAACACCGCCTGGCCGACATTCCCGCTGATCCCGTCGCACGCCTCCGCTACCTCCACCACAAGATGGCGGAATGTGAGGTGTGGGACTTCAACCCGCGCTTCGACCAACACGCGGCGGATTTCAACCCGGTGGACACCAACGCAATCCTCTACCAGTTCGAAACCATTGCCGGCGACTTCGCCCGCGAACTCGGCCACGCCGACGCCGAACCGATCTGGCGCGAGCGCGCCGCCCGCCGCCGCGCCCTCGTGAATGAGTATCTCTGGGACGAGGCTAAGGGTTTCTATTTCGACTACGACTGGGCCCACCGGCGTCCCGGCCGCGTCGTCTCCGCCGCCCCGTATTTCGCGCTGTGGTCGGGCATCTGCTCCGACGCCCAAGCTGCCGCGCTCGCCCGCAATCTCCCGCTTGTCGAACGCGCGCACGGCGTGATGACCTGCGCCGAGGGCAGCAACACCTCCGCCAACACCTACCAGTGGGACGCCCCCAACGCCTGGCCGCCGCTCCAGACCGCCGCGATCCTCGGCCTCCTGCGCCACGGTTTTAAAGCCGATGCCCGCCGCCTCGCGGAAAAATACGTCCTGACCTGCGCCCGCAACCTCGCCACCACCGGCCAGCTGTGGGAAAAGTACAATGCTCTCACCGGCCGCATCGACGTCGCCGACGAATACAAGATGCCCCACATGATGGGCTGGACCGCCGGCGGCTGCGTACACGCCTGCGAGGTGCTCGAGTCCGACTGAGTGGCGGCCCAAGGCCGCGGCGATCGAAGCCCGATCTCTGCACGTCGGGCGTAAAGTTCGACCTACAGTTCCACCGGCTCCAGCGCGGCCAAATCCAGCCCCACCGCGCAGCCGAGGGGCGCGCGGAGCACCGTGCCGAGCTGGATTTTTCCTGCCTTCACGTCGAGCCGCGGCCAGCCGGCGGGGCTGCGGGTGTAAAGGTCGCCGTGGTGCGCGAGGATGAACCCCTGGATCGCGGTGGGAAACTGCGCGAGTCCAGTGAAGTAGTGGTGGCCGTTCCGCTCGATGCTCGTCACGCCGAGCACTGCCGCCACCGCGAGATCCTGCAGCAACGCCACCGGCCCGACATTCGTCAGGTCCTCGCCGCTGAGCATCGCCGGCAACCCGGTCGAGCGGCGCAGCGCGAGTAGGCAGGCGTGGCCCACGCCCTTGAAGATGCCTTTGCAATTCTTGTGACTCGTCCCGGCGTAACCCAGCGCGAGCGCCGCGGGCAGGCTGCCGAGCTCGGCGTCGGACTCATCAATAATGATCGGCGGACGCTCCGGCCACGCCGACCAGTCGGCCGCGGGCGTCAGCGCCACGTCGCGGTGCAGCGGCTGCTCGATGAAGAGCAGCTTCGGCCAGAACTTCTGCAGCGCAGGTTCCGCCAGCAGCGCGCGCATCTGGGCCGCAAATACCGCCGGGTCGCGGAAGCTCTCGTTGCCGTCGAGTGAGAACGCGTAGTCCCCGCCGCACTCGCGCGCCAGCACCGCCGCGATTTTCAACAGGCGCTCCTTCGCCCGCGCCACGTCGGCGTCGATTTTGATTTTGAAGTGGCGCAGCCCGTAAAACTTCACGCAGGCCGCCAGCGACTGGGGCAGGCCGTCATTCACGCGATCCGCCGCGGCAATTTCTGACTCCTCGATCGAATCCACCAGCCCCACCGTGTGCCGCGCAAAAACTGTTGCTGGCGGCGTCGCCGGCAGCCAGTCGCGCACCGCCGTACCCGCCAGCGGCGAATGCAGCGCACCCAGGTCCACGCCGAGGCGGTTTTCACGCAACGCCACGGCGAAAGAAAGCCCGACTGAGCGGCAAAACGCGTCCAGCAACGCCCGCTCCACCAGCGACGTTCCGAAGTGCGCGAGCAGCGGCGGAATCTTGTGCGCGGTACCCCACGAGCCCTGCGCGGCATACAACTGCTGCCAGAACTGGAACGGCGTCGTCGCATGGATTGTCCGGGCGCTGGCCACGGCGGCGCGGATCACGACCAGCATCTCGTCGATTTCATCGGCGAGCGCCCGGCTCGGGTCCTTGGTGAACCACTTCGGCGGCAGGTGATCCGCCGCGAGCCCCTCGTGGGTCTGCCCTTCGAGCTCAAACGTCAGGCGCAGGATCACGTGCGGCACCTCCGTCATCGTCACGATCCCATAGCGAAACGGCATCCGCGCGCGCAGTTGGATCCGGAAGAGTTCGGCATGGCGGAGTTGAATCATGGCCGGAGGCTGGACAGGTGAATTGGTTTAAACAATCCTCCCGGTGCTTTCATCCCCGGACTCTTTTCCCCATGAAATCCGCCCCCCTGCTGCTTGGTTTCTGCCTCCTCGCGCCCGGCCTGATCGCTGCTCCCCCGCACCCGACGGTGCTGCGGGTCAAATACAAGGATAAGATGCTGGAGGTGGTCCGCGTGCACCGCGACGACCCGTATGTGATCGTGGACGGCCACGAGACGCTGATCCGCTCCAAACCCCTCTACTTCCTCGAGAACGCCAACGGCTACAGTGACAATTTTGTGCAGACGCCCCGCAGCTTGAGCGGAAAATTCCAGATGCGCGTGCTGGGCGACCATTATTTCAACGACCGGGAGGGCGGCATCAGCGCGACGATCACCTTCGAGGTGCCGATGACGGCCCGGAAGACGATCAAGCACGGGTTTATCACCATCGCGATCGCGACCACGGTCGGTTTTGGTGAAATCATCGTGCACGGTCTGCCCGAGCTGCCGGCCGGCAAGCCGGTCAAGGTCAAGCTGGAGGTGCACCAGATGCCCAGCGTGAACGAGCCGGCTTATTTTGCGCAGATCTTTGACGATGAGGGGCGCGAGGTCCGGACTCCCGACTTGGCTCTGGCCTGGAGTTATTACGCCCAGCGGGACCGCGCCCGCCTCGCCAAGGCCGTGGAGTCGTACGTAAAGAAATTTCCCAACACCGACCACGAGCTCGTCCCAGCCTTCACCCCCAGTCCGATTTTTAATTCCACCGCCGTGCTGCCGACCGGCGAGGTGACCGTGGAACTCAGCGTCATGGAAGACGGCACCGTCGCCCATGTGGACGCCGGCATGATCGCCGACGACAGCGCCCGGGAAAGCGTGATCCAGGCGCTGAACGGCTGGCTCTTCCTGCCGCAGCTCAAGGCCGGCCAGCCCGTGTTCTTCCGCGTCCGGGTGCCACTGCAATTTTGAGTCCCGTTCGTTCCGGAAATCAGCCGTCGCCAAACTTCCGGACTCCGCCTCAAGCTCGCCCCATGCGCAGGAAATCCGCCGACCAGTGGTTCGCCGAATATGGTGAGAGCCATCAGGATCACGCCAACGAGGTGATCCACTGGATTTGCGTGCCGCTTATTTTCTTCAGCGTGCTCGGCTTCATCTGGGAAATCCCGACGCCTGACGCGTGGGAAACGAGCCTGCCCTGGTTCAACTGGTCCCTCGTGGCCATCGCCCTCGCCACCTTGTTTTACGCCTGCTTGTCACTGCCGCTCGCGATCGGCCTGCTGGGGTTCATGACCGTCTGCCAGACCGTGCATCTGCGCATCGAAATGATGACGCCCTGGCCAGTGGGGAAAATTTGCACTGTCGTCTTCGTCCTCGCCTGGATCGGCCAATTCATCGGCCACCAGATTGAGGGCAAAAAGCCGTCCTTCCTGAAGGACGTGCTGTTCCTGCTCATCGGCCCCGCGTGGCTGCTGAGCAAGGTCTACAAAAAAGTCGGGCTCAACTATTGAGGTCCGCCCGCATTCACATCGCCATGCGGGCCCACCCGGTGCGGGCAGGGTCGAGGGGCGGCAGGCCGAGGATTTCCCGGCCAAGCGTGACGTAGTAGCGGTAGTTCTCCAACGGCGTGCCGTTGGGAATGCGGTGGTCCAGCCCGAACGCGCAGCCGGTGCGCAGGGCCGGGGCGAGCTTGTACTCGAGCTCGCGGCGGATGGCCGCGCGGTCCTGGCGCAGCACATGCTTGTCAAGACCGCCGCGCATCGCGAGGCGCGTGCCGTAGGTCTTCCGGACTTCAACAATGTCCATGCCGGCCGCGGGCTCCATCGGGTAGATGCTGGTGAGACCGCAGTCGAGGAGCGCCGGGATGACGGGGTTGATGTTGCCGTCGGTGTCCTGTTCGAAAATGCGCGCGCCGCGGGACGACACCAGGTCCCACACCCGGCGGTAGTAGGGCTGGAAGTACTCGCGGATTTGCACGGGCCCGACGAGCGGGCCGGATTTTCCGGCAAAGTCCTCGTGCACCATCAGCTGGTCGATCTGCAGCGTCTCACTGAGCGGCTCGAGCACGCGCATCGTCGTGTCGGAGATCGTCGCCAGGATGTCCGCCATCAGCTCGGGCTGCTCGTAGTACGCCAGGCACGCGACTTCCTCGCCCATCAGGTCCCGCGGGGTGTCGAACGCCCCCGGCATGTGCGCCACGACAAGGCTGCCTTCCGCCTGCGCGCGGCGCGCCGCCTCGATTTCATCCCAGTGGATCCGGGCCGGGTTGAAGGTGTAAAAGGGCTTCACGCGCAGCCAGTCATCCATGTCCTTCACCGGAAAATTCATCGGCAGCGGGATGGTTGCGGTCTTCTTCAGGAGCAGCATCTCGCGTCCGAGGCAGTCGCGCTCCCGGCGGAGCTCGGCCGTGTCCTCCAGCACCACGGACGGCGGGCCCTGCAGGTGGGTGTACCCGCCACAAAACACCGTGGGCACGTAGTCCCAGTCAAACGCGGTCATCGCGATCTCGGCCTCGGACGCGCCCTGGGCGCGCCATTCGGCGTCGAGCCCGATGAGCGGGCCAAAGAGTTCGGTGAACATCGGCCGCGGCGCGGCCCCGAAGGTCATGAGGTCGAGGTATTGTTCACGGTTCCAGCGCATGGGATTGGGGGAGAGATGGGCTCACGCAGAGACGCAAAGTCGCAGAGATCGGATCATGGAATGTGAAGTTGAAATTTGATGGTCGTTCCGGTCTCTGCGTCTCTGCGTGAAAAACTCAGCGTTGCCGGTGTTCCTCCAGGTACGCCCGGTACTGCTCCAGCATCGCCGCGGGGATGTTCGCCGGGAGGTGGTTGCCGGTGGCGAGGATTACGGCGCGGCAGGTCCGGGCCAGCTCGAGCGAGCGGTCAATCGAGGCGCGCACGGTCTCCCATTTCCCAAACGTCAGATCGCGGCAATCCACGGCGCTGCCCACGAGGACGGTGGTCCGGCCGTATTTTGCGGTCATCTCGGCAAAGTCCATCACCGGCTCGAAGATCAGCCCGTCCGCGCCCGCGGCGACGATGTCGGCGGCGAATTCCCGAAAATCCCCGTCGGCGCAGAACAGCACCTTCTTGCCGGCGCGCTTGAGCGGTTTCCACAGCTCGGCATAGCGCGGGATGATGACCGCGCGGTAGTAGTCGGGCCGCATGAAGGCGCCCGCGGTCCAGACAAAGTCGTCGTGCTGGATGATCGCCTCCGCACTGGTTTGCGCCCAGGCGTTCATGTGAAACTGCGTGCGGCGGAAAAAGCCGTCGAACACCGCCTCCATCCGGTCGCGGTCGGCCGCGGCCTCGAGCAGCAGGTCCCAGCCAAACGCCTGGATCGCGCCCGACACGATCGTCTTGTAGTAACCGCCGGGACAGAGCTGGTCGGGAAAGTTACGGCGCTTTTCGCCCAGCCAGGCCTCGTAGGCCGCGACCTGTTCCGCCATCGTGGGCAGCCCGTATTCCGTGACGGCGTCGAACGCCCAGACCTCCTCAGGGTCTTGGAACGGACTCTGGGTGGCCTGGTGCAGGTCGCTGCCGTCGGCCGCATATTCGGCGTGGCCCATGTTGGTGCAGCGGCCGAATTTTGCCCAGTCGCCCCGCAAGCCGTCCTCCGTGGTCCAGAGGAAGTCCAGGTCCCACTTGGCGTAGAGCGCGCGCGGAGCCGCCGCCGGATCGGCGCCGGTCACCACCGCGCCCGGCGGGACCGCCTGATGATACTCGAGACTGTACTCCGTGCGGGCAAACCGCGGGACGGGCTTGAGCGCGAGCGTGTCGAGGGCGAGTTGGAGGCTCATGGGTGGGTGCGGTCAAAACGCCTCGCCACGGAGGAGCTGGTGCTTGCGGCGCATGTAGTGCTCGAAGTTGGCGAGGGAAACGTCCGGGGGAACGAGGTGGTCCACCGAGGGGATGAACCCACCCTCGGCGATGAGTGGCTGGAACGTGCGCAGATGCGCGTCGATCGCGGCGGGGTCCTTCGCCAGCTCACGCTTGTCCACCCCGCCCCACAGCCGCAGGTCGCGACCGAATTTTTTCCGGATGTCCCGCGGGTCCATGTCGGAGGCGCGTTCCAGCGGCCAGATGGCGTCCACGCCGGCCTCCATAAAGGGCGGGATCACCAGCTCGCAGTTGCCGTCGGTGTCGATGACCACCCAGCGGACGCCTTGCGACTTGAACCAGGCCACCAGTTTTTTCAGCTCCGGGAGGATGAAGGTGCGGTAGCAGTCGGGGCTGAGCAGCGGGCCGTTCTTCATGCTCAGGTCCTCGTTGATGAACACGTAATCCGGCTTCACTCCGGCCGCGAGGAACGGTCGCGTCACCTCGATGGTGAAGTCGGTGATGAATTCCATCATCTCGTGCATCATCGCCGGCTCGTCATACCAGGCGTAGCTGAGGTTCTCGGTGCCCATCCACTCGCGGGCGCGCCAGTAGTAGCCGAGGATGGAGCAGTTGCGGCCGAGAATAAGCGGGTGCTGGCGCAGGCCCCAACCGGGCAGTTGGAATTGCTGCCAATACGCGGGGTAACGGACCGGGCTGGACGGACGGAAGCGGCGCTTCAGATCCTGAAAATCCGCCGGCGTGGACACGGGAAAGCCGATGAACTCGTCCATGCTCGCCCGCATGCCGTCCACGGTACCGGTGATGAGCGCCTTGGTGGTGACGCCGTTTGCGCCCCGGATGATTTCGGTCTCTCCCTCGCGGCTGATCACCTGCACCTCGAACCCCGGCACCATGCCGGTGCCGACGTCGATGTACTCGCGCGGATCCAGGTCCCAGCGCGCCTCGCCGACGAACCAATCCCAGTGCAGTTCGTCGGCCGCCAGGCCTTCCTCGCGCCAGCGCTGCTTGGTCTGGGTCCACACGCCCACCTCGTGGTTCGGCACCCGGTCAACGGGCGAGTAATTCATGCAGGCGTGGAAGCGATCGAGTGGCGTCATGGGAGGAAAGGCAGGAGCAGGGAGCAGGGGGTAAGGAGCAGGGAAAACCGGCCATCGCTGATCTGGGCGAGGTTCAGTTTCCTGCCCCCTGCTCCTTGCTCCCGGCTCCTGTTTTCAACGCGGTTCATTTCAGTACGTGCATTGCCGCGCCTCATCGGCGAAGGCATGGAGGAGTTCGGGCTTGGCCTCGAAGAAATGGTCCGACGGGCTGAGGATGAAGCCACCGCCGGCGCCCGCCTCGCGGAAGCACCGGCGCACTTCCGCGCGCGTCTCGGCCGGCGTGGCGGTGGTGAAGAAGCGGTTCTGATCGAAGCCGCCGATGAAACACACCTTGTCCCCGATGCGGCGCTTCGCCTCGGCCAGGTCCATGTCGCCGCCCATCGCGGGCGGCGTGAAGGTCTCGAGCGCGTTCGCCCCGAGCCCGACCAGCCGCTCCAGCAGCGGCATCATGCCGCCGCAGGTGTGGTAGACCACGCGCTGCCCGGCGGCACGGGCGTGGGCGATGACCGCGTGGTCGTAGGGCGCGACGAATTCGTCGAAGACCTTCGGCGAGATGACGGTGGAGGAGGCGTCGCCGCCGCCGTGCTCGATGAGGTCGTAACGCGCGCCCTGCATCGAGTCGGCAAAGCGGACCTTCCGGTCACGCAGGATGCCGAGGAAAGTGTGCACCCATTCCGGATCGTCGTAGGTCGCGAGAATCATCTCCTCGACGCCGTAGAGCACGCAGGCGTCCTGCCAGCAGCCGGGCTGGCCGTAGAGTTCGAAGCAGTTGATGTTGCCGCGAATCAGCGTGGTGTCGCCATGCGCCTCGGCGCAGCGGTTGATGGCCGCCACGTCGCACAGCGGCTGCGGGGCAAACTCGGCAATGAGGTCGATGTCGGACTTTTCCTTGATCAGCCGCTCCGAGACCCACGCGGTGAACTCGTTGCTCTGCAGCTCCAGGTTCAGTGTCTTGCGCGGCGTGACGATGGCGTGGCGCGTCGTGGCGTACTCGCGGCCGGGCACGTCCCGGTGCTCAAACCGCCAGGTGGGCGAGACGATCCGTTGCGCCTCGAGAAAGCCCGGCACCTGGCCCGGTTCATAGTCCGCGCCCGCTGACTGGTCGGGGCGGTGGGCCTGGATCCAGCAGATGGGGTCGAGCCCGAAGGTCGCGAAAAAATCGGCGTCCGTCTTCCCGGGGAAGTATTTCTTCAGGTACGAACGCATCAGGTGATGCGTCGTCACGGGCAGGTGATCAGTGGGCCGGCGGTCGAGGGCGGCCACAAGGCGCTGGCGGGGCGACATGGTTTTCATGGGCAAATAGTGCGCAGCAATCGCGGTAGCGCGGAGTTGATTTCCGCCGCACCGCCCAACATCAAGCTGGCATGACTTCGATCGAACGCGTGCGCCGGGTCGTCCGAGGCGAGGCGGTGGACCACCTGCCGGCCCAGCCCATGTCGATGATGTTTTCGGCCAAGCACGCGGGCATCCCCTTCATTGATTACACCAAGGACGGGCGGAAGATGGCGGAGGCGCAGCTCAAGCTCGTGGCGGACTTCGGGCTCGACTGCCTGCTCACCTGCTCGGACCCCGCGCGCGAGGTCATTGATATCGCCGGCGAGGGCAGCGTGGACTGGTTCACTGACCAGGGCCCGGCGATCAACGAGGAGCGCGCGGCGCTGGCCGACAAGCTGCGGCTGCGCAGTTTCAAGCTGCCCGACCCGCTGGGCGGCGGCCGGATGCACGACCGGGTGAAAAGCATCGAACTCATGCGCCGCACCGCCGGTCCGGGCATGTCCATCGTCGGCTGGATCGAGGGCCCGCTGGCCCTCGCCGCCGAGCTGCGCGGCCTGAACACAATCATGCTGGATTTCGGGGATGACCCGCAGTTTGCGCACGACCTGCTGGCCTTCTGCGCGGACGTCGCCCTCGCCTACGCCCCGGCGCAGATCGCCGCGGGCGCCGACACCATGGGCATGAGTGATGCCGCCGCCGGCCTCATCGGCCCGGACCTCTACGAGAAATTTCTCTGGCCGCAGCAAAAGCGCGTGCTGGAGACGCTCCGGCGGAACCATCCCGACGTACTGCTGCGGCAGCACATGTGCGGACGCATTGACCGGCTGTACCCCAAGATGGCGCAGCTCCCCATCGACATCTACGAAATCGATTTCCCCGCCAACCTTGCGCTCGCCCGGGAGCAGCTCGGCCCCACGCGCACGCTCGCCGGCAATGTCTCCACGATCACCGACCTGCTCGAGGGCACGCCCGAGCGCGTGTACGAGGCCTGCCGGCGCTGCCATGAGACGTGCGGGAAATATTTCATCGTGGGCGCGGGCTGCGAGATTTCTCCGCTCACCCCGCCGGAGAACGTGCGCGCGATGGTCGCCTACGCCCGCGACCACAAGCCGGAGGACGCCGGGAAGAACTAAGTCCGCCGGCTGGGGTCGGGTCCGCCGGTGCGCGCTGGAAGGGCCGCCGTTCATGTGCGGCCTTCCACGAGTTCCTGCGCCATCGCGGCCCACTGCCACAGCCGCTCGGGCTGTCCGGCCACGGTCGAGATATCCTTCAGGACCAGTTCCACGTGCCCGCCGCGCGTGCAGTCCAGCACGTGCTTCAGCTCGTCGCGGGCCTTGCCGAGGTCGAACGCATCCGTGGCAAAGCACGCGGGGTTCGGCTTGTAGCTGAAAACATAGTCCGACCCGACCGCGGCCGCCGCGCGGTCCACGTGAATGCGGTAGTTCATCGAGATTTTCCGCAGGTTCGGGATGCGCCGCAGGATCTCCATCTTCGTGTCGAGCGCCTCGCAGCAGCCGTAATAAATGAGGCCCCAGCGGGCGAGCCAGGGCAGGTCGTGGCGCAGCGCGAACTCCCAGTGCATCTCCGGCGAGACCTCGGTGAAGATCTGGGCGTTCGAGCAGCCCCAGAGGTGCGGCGGGGTCGGGTGCGCGGGATTGAAGCCGGCTCGCGGCAGCTCGCTCGTGTAACCGTAGGCGCCCGAACCGATGCGGCAGTTGTTGTTGTTCGCCGCGAGGAGGTTCAGCGCGACGAACTGGTCGAGTTCCTTGAGGCAGCACTCGACGATGCGCGCGACGGCGGCGTTGATCACCTCGGGCTGCTCGATGAGGTCCATCAGCGCCTCCTGCACGCCGTACCACATCACCAGGTTGTCCCAGGGCGTGAACCAGACGTTGTTACACCCCTGCTCGCGCACGGGCATGATGTCGCCAAACGCCTCGTGCATCACGTCGAACCGCGCGGCGGTATCTGCCCGGTCCACCGTCACGACCGGATCCTTGATCTTCTTCAGGTCGGCCAGGCACGAGATCTGCGGCTCGAAGTGCTGCGAGTTGATCCCGGCGCCGCCGGTGACCGCGAGCAGCTCACCCTGCCGCATGATGCCGAAGCTCGTGCTGCGGTAGGCGATCGGGCACGGCACGTAGGTGTTGAAGATCATGTCCCCCGGCAGGTGCCGCCACTGGTACAGCTGGCGTCGCAGGTCCACCTCCAGCGCGCGCGCCCACGGCGACCGGCAGCGCAGCACCAGCTCGTCGGTGCGGTCGCTGAACTCGTGCCATGGCACCTCGGTGATCCAGATCATCGGGCGCTCGCTGTGCAGGTCGTTCATCCGGCCCCACAGCCGCGCCTTTTCCCGGTGCACGGGCAGCGCCGCGATCTGCGCGGTGGCCTCCACCAGCGGCCGCAGGACCTCGCGGTCGTGGGCGAGCAGCTGGATCGGCGGAGCGGGCGGGGTGGACACGGGAGGATTGGGTCAGTGCACGAGGGCGGACCAGGAAGTGTAGACTTGGCGGACGTTTTCCGGGCGCGCGGCGGCGCCGAACTCGCACTGCGCGATGCAGCCGCCGTTCCGCCAGAGGTGCGTGTGGACCGACTTCACGGCCCGGTCGATGTCCGCGGGCGTGCCGTCGCTCAGCAGGTGCTGGCGGTCGATCTCGCCCCAGAACGTGATGCGGCCGGCAAAGGGCGCGAGGGCCTCGACCCCCATGCAGAAGAGCTGCGAGTTGACCGCGTCGATCCCGATCTCAACCAGGTCGGGATAGATCGCGGTAATGTGCCCGTCCGAATGCATGAACAGCTTCTTGCCGTGGCGGTGGGCGATCTGGGCGTAGTCGCGGTACATCGGCTTGAATAACTCGCGCCAAAGCTTCGGCGCGATGAGCAGCGCGCGCTGCGAGCCCCAGTCGTCCATGAAGCGCAGGGCGTCCACGTCGGTGCGCGCCCAGACCTCGAGCAACTCGCAATAAAACGCATGCTGCTCGCGCATGAACGCCAGCAGCCCGGGCGACGGGTCCGCCAGGTCGAGGTAGAGGTCCTCCGACCCGCGGAGAAACTGCAGCTGCTCAAACGGCCGCGGGCAAGCCATGGCAAAGGTGAAACGGTCCGTCGCGGCACAGTCGCGATTCACCGCGTCGCGGTCCACCGTCAGCCACTCGCGCGGCACGTGCAGGCGCGCGGAGTCAGCGGTCCAGTCGCGCACCAGCGGGTTCTTCACCTCGCCGATGACGCCGCGCTGGATGTTGACGAAGGTGCAGCCCCACTCGTCGGTGAACTCGCCAACGACATAGGGCGCGCCGCGGGTCGGGGCGGTTTGCCGCTCGTGCCCCGGGATCGCCGTGAAATCGGGCGGAAACTCGCGCTCCAGCGCCGTCAGCTCGAGCGGAAACCGCTCCGAGGCGATGGGCAGGACCCACAGGTCGCGCGGCGCGCGCGGCGGGCCGGAAAAATCCAGCGTTCGCTGCACAATCTCACGGGGAGTGGCGCTCATGGGGAAAGTCGGAGGTTAGAGGGCAAAAGGCAGAGGTTTTAGGAGGAGAGAGATTCGGATGTCGGATACTTCTGCCTTCTGCTTTTACGGTCACGGCAGCATCAGCTCGTCGATGTAGGCGTCCTCGAAGCCGGGCTGCAGGTTGAGCTCGATGGATTCCAGACGCGTGCAGGCCGACTGCATCTCCGCCAGGAGACTGCGGTCGTTGAGCGCGAGGAAGGCGCCGCCGAGCGAAGTGTTGCCCACGACCTGGATCTGCGCGGGGGTGAAGCCGGGCAGCAGGCCGCAGCCGATGGCGTGCTCGAGGGAAAGGTGGAGCCCAAAGCCGCCGGCGAGATAGAGCGTTTTCACGTCCGCCGCCGCCACACCCAGCAGACTGAGCAGTGTATTGATGCCGGCGGCGATGGCGGCCTTCGCCTGCAGCAGCCGTGAGATATCCACCTCGGAGATCCACACCGGGCCCGAGGCGCCGCGGGCGTGCAGCTGGAGCTTTTGGCCGTACTCATCCGCCTGGACCGCCGCGCCCGCGCGGACCACGAAGTCCGGCGCGAAGCGCCCGTTCTGCTGCAGGAGGCCGCGCCGCCGGCCTTCCCAGAGAAAATCCACGTAGGCCGAGCCGCAGATGCCGATGGGCCGCGCCTCGCCGCCGATCACCCCAAGTTCCACGCTGTAAGGGTCGCCCTGCAGACGGATGCGCTCGATCGCGCCCTTCACGCCGCGGGTGCCGTTCGTGAGGCCCGCGCCCTCGAAGGCCGGACCCGCGGCCGTGGCGCAACCCACGAGGCGGTCGCCCACCTTGGCGATGATCTCGCCGTTCGTGCCAACATCCACCAGCAGCACCGGGCCCTCGTTGTAGAGCAGCCCGGTCGCGATGACACCGGCGGCCAGGTCGGCACCGACGTAGGCGGCGGGACCCGGCAGCAGATGGACCTTCGCCCCGGAACCGCCGAACGCGAGGCCCAGCTCGGCCGGCGCGTAGATCCGGTGATCGAGGAAGACCGGCTTGAACGGATGCACGCCCAGCGGGCCGGGATCCACGCCTGCCAGCAAATGCTGCATGGTGGTGTTGGCCGCGACGGTCATCACGCCGACGTCCGCCGCCGCCACGCCAGCCTGCGTGCAGGCCGCCTCGAGCAAGGGCTGGATCGTCTCCACGGCCACAGCCCGCTGCATCTGCTGCACCGCGGCGGGGCTCTGGTCACACCGCTGGATGCGGGTGAGCACGTCCTCGCCAAAACGGATCTGGGCGTTGAAGGCCGAGGCTTCCCCGACCACTTTGCCCGTGGCGAGGTCGGCGAGCAGCAGCGCCACCGTGGTCGTGCCCACGTCCACCGCCGCGCCGAAGCGCGCCGTGGGATCGAGCGGATCGCGGGCCCACGGGACGTTGATCTTGAACTCCGCGACGATCGACGGCTCGTGCTTCAACATCGAGCGCGCCGGCACCGTGATCTCCGCCGCGCCGTCCGGCCGCAGTTGGCAGGCGCGCAGTTTATCCCCGGGCGCCGGTGCGACCGCGGCGCCGCTCGTCAGGTGCCGGAGACCCCCCGCGCGCAGCCCGACCTCGCAACCGCCGCACAGGCCGCGGCCGCCGCAGCGGGTGTTGAGCGGGTGCCCGTGGCGGGACAACAGCTCGGTCAGCGACCGCCGTTCCTCGCCAGGCGCGAGTTCGATCTCCCGCTGACCCTCAGGAGTTTCAAGCTGAAGTTTGTGACTCATGAAGAGGCGGATTCGGGTTCGGCCCGGATAATGGATTCGTCCGCCGAAAGGCGGATGACGTGCCGGGGAGGCACGATGAGAAAGCGTTTTTCGTCCCAGTCGCCCCGCAGCAGGGCCTGGAGTAGCTCGGGATTGCCCGGGACCCGGTCATAGCCCCAGTTGCGGCAGGCCGCGCAGCTCTGCGTGTACGCCTCATCCTTACGGGTGTCGCCCAGCTCCATGCTCACATAGGTAGCGCGGTTGTAGTGCGCGAGTCCCTCCCGGTCCTGCTCGATCAGGAACTCGACATCCTCGGGGTCGAACTTCCGGCCAAATTCCTCGCGCAGCCGGGCCTCCCGGTCCGGGCCCGGGATCTTGCCACCGCGAATGAAGCCCGGGTTGTACCAATAGGTTCCGGGATTGTCCTTCACGTAGGCGGCGTACCGGTCCTTGTCCCCGAGGAACAGGGTCGTGCAGTCATGCGCCCGGGCGAGGATGATCGGGCAGCGCGCATGGCGGATATTTTCCACCCCCCGGCCGCACAGGCCGAAGACCAGCACGATGGCCTCGACGGCGGAGTTGGACTCCGCGCGCTGCACCGCCCGCTGCAACTCCTGCTGCAGCCGAGCGGGATCCTCATGCAGCGCCAGCGGGATGAAAACCAAGTCCCGGACGCGGGGGTTATCGCGCAGAAAATGACGGACTTCCGGCTCAAGCACCTCGCACGAAATGACGGAAATGTTGTATGAATTGGACATAGGGGAATGGGGTCCAGCAGGGCGGCAGCCACCCTTCCATGACTGTAAACCACCCATCGCAGATACTGACAAAGCACGCTGCATGTAGATTATGGCATTTCTTATGTATCGCCCGGGTTCCGGGCGGTCTTCGCATTTACTTCGGGTGGCGGGACGTCCTATAACGCGGGGATGCCCCTCCTCACTGAACTGACCGCCGCCGTTGCCGCCGGGAAGCGGACCGACACCGTGCGACTCACCCAGGAACTTCTCGCGGCCGGCCTTGCCCCGCAGACCATTGTCGAGACCGGCCTCGTGCCCGGCATGGCCATCGTGGGCGACAAGTTCAAACGCAACGAGATCTTCGTGCCCGAGATGCTCGTGGCCGCGCGCGCCATGAAGGAAGCGCTGAAGATCCTCGAGCCGCTGCTGGCCCTCGCGGGCATCAAGCCGAAGTACACCGCCCTCATCGGCACCGTCCAGGGCGACCTGCACGACATCGGCAAGAACCTCATTTCCATGATGTGGCGCGGCGCGAATTTCGCCGTCGTCGACCTCGGCACCAACGTAAGCCCGGAGAAGTACCTGGCGGCCGCGGTGGAGCACAAGGCCAACATTGTCGGCCTCTCCGCCCTGCTCACCACCACGATGCCGGCGATGAAGGAGACGGTGCGCATCCTCAAGGCCGCCAACCTGCCCGACATGAAGATCATGATCGGCGGCGCGCCGATTACCCAGGCTTTCGCGGATGAGATCGGTGCCGACGGTTATGCCGCCGACGCTGGCACAGCCGTGGACATCGCCAGGAAACTGGTTGGCGCGGCGGCCTAACCGGCCCCGTGCCCCGGCCCTTCCGGGGTTCGGCCATGAAAACCATCTCCATGACGGGGTGCGAACGCGTGAACCGCATGTTCGCCCGGCAGGACCAGGATCGCATTCCGCGCTGTGATTCCTTCTGGCTGGAAACCATCGCCCGCTGGCAGCGCGAGGGGCTCAAGGGCGACTACCACGACGTCATGCTTCGTCTGGGCTCTGATTTCCAATCGCTCTGCTGGAGCTGGCCGTGCCCGTTCCCCGGCAAACGGGAGATCCTGTCAGCGGACTCCGAGACCGAGACGGTGCGCGATGCCTGGGGCGGCGTGGCCCGGCACTGGAAGGCCCGCTCCGGCACACCTGAACACATCAGCTTTGGCTGCGACTCGCGCGAGGCCTGGGAAACCATCTACCGCCCGGCCATGCTGGCCGTCCCGCTGCAACTTGACATCACGGCCGCCCTGCAGGCCCAGCGGGAGGGACGTGCCCTCGGACGCTGGACCCACCTGACGGGCGTCGAGGGCTTCGAGGCCCTGCGCCGGCTCATTGGCGACGAGACCTGCCTCGTCGCGATGATTGAGGACCCCGAGTGGGTGCGCGACATCGTGAAGGTGCACACTGACATCGTGCTCCGCTCGTTCGAAGCCCTCCTTGCGGGCGGCGTGAAGGCGGACGGCCTCTGGATCTACGGCGACATGGCGTACAACCACTCGACCATGTGCTCGCCGGCCATGTACCGGGACCTCGTCTGGCCGGCCCATAAACGCATGGCGGACTGGGCGCATGCCCGCGGCCAGCGCGTCATCTACCACACCGACGGCCATGTCCGCGAGGTGCTCGCGCTCTACATCGCCGCCGGGTTCGAATGCCTCCAGCCGATCGAGGCCAAGGCCGGCATGGACGTCCGGGAGTTCGCCCCCCTCTTCGGCGACCAGCTGGCCATGTTCGGCAACATCGATGTGATGAAAATGGGCACGAACGACCTCGGCATCATCGAGGAGGAGATCCGCACCAAGTTCGCCGCCGGCATGGCGACGCGCGGCTATGCCTACCACTCCGACCACTCAGTGCCGCCGCAGGTGAGCTGGGCCACCTACCAGGCCATCATCGGTTTCGTCGAACGGTACGGCACCTACTAATTTCCATGAGCGCGACCATCATCGAACCCTTCCGCAAAAAATGGCGCGGCCCGCTCACCGACCGGGCGCGCTTCGTCCGGCAGCTGAACCGCCAGCCCGTCGACCGCTGCTTCAACATGGAGTTCGGTTACTGGGACGACAACTTCAAGCTCTGGCCGATGTTCCGCGACCACGGCATCATGAACAATGAGGACGCCGACCGCTTCCTCAGCTTCGACCGCACCGCGATGGTTGGTTCGCCCTGGATGCACCCGGGGTTTCCGTATGAGGAAATCTCGCGGACGGCCACCACCCGGATCCTGCGCAACGGCGACGGCCTGATCGCCGAGGTACCGCTCGACGGCCACGACACGATTCCCCACTACCTCGAGGCCACCGTCAAAACGCCCGAGGACTGGGCCAAGGTGAAGGCCGAGCGCTTCGACCGCCGCCATCCCGACCGCAAGCCCGACCTCGCCGCGATTCTCCGCGACCACCCCGCGGACCGCGACTACCCGCTCGGCGTGTGGGCCGGCTCGATGATCGGCAAGATCCGCGACATGCTCACCGTCGAGGGTCTGGCCTATGCGGTGTACGATTATCCCGAGATGGTGGAGGACATGGTCGAGACGTCCTGCCTGCTCGTGGAAGACTTCCTCGATGCCGTCCTGCCGCAGGTGAAGTTCGACTACGCCGGCGGCTGGGAGGACATCTGCTACAAGAGCGGTCCGCTCGTCTCCGTCGATTTCTTCCGCGACATCGTGGTGCCCCGGTACAAGCGCATCGGCACCAAGCTGCGCGCCGGCGGCGTGGACCTCTGGTGGATTGACTGCGACGGCGATGTCCGGCCGCTGATCCCGCACTTTCTCGCCGGTGGCGTGAACACGATGTTTCCCTGGGAAGTCAACGGCTCGGGCCATCCCGGCGAGTCGCTGGACCGCTGGGGCCCGGAGCTGCGCATCATGGGCGGTGTGGACAAGATGGTGCTCGGCCGCAGCCGCAAGGACATCCGCGCCTGGCTCCAGTCGCTCGCGCCCTACGTCGCGTCGGGCGGCTACATCCCGTTCTGCGACCACCGCTGCCCGCCCAACGTCGATCCCGACGACTACCTCTACTACCTCGACCTGAAGGAAGAGCTCTTCGGCCTGCGCGGTTAGCCGCCCATGCTTTGCCCGGCTCGCACCCCAAATCGAAAATAGAAATTCGCGATTCGAAAATACCCAAGATGACTTCCCGGGAAAAAATCCAGCGGGCGCTCGCCCACCAGTCCGGTCCCGTGCCGGTGGATTTCGGCGGCACCGGTCTCACCGGTATGCATGTGAGCTGCGTCGCCGCGCTGCGCGACCACTACGGGTTGCCCCGCCACCCCGTGAAGGTCTGCGAGCCGTTCCAGATGCTCGGTGAGATCGAGGATGATCTGGGCCGCCTGCTCGGCTCCGACTGCGTCGGCGCCAACGGCCGCGGCACCATGTTCGGCTTCGCCAACGAGGGCTGGCACGAGTGGCGCACGCCGTGGGGCCAGCTCGTGCTCGTCCCGGAAGGCTTCCGGCCGCGCGAGGACGCCAGCGGCGACGTCTATCTTTTTCCCCAGGGCGACACCTCGGTCGCCCCCAGCGGGCACATGCCGGGTGGTGGCTATTTCTTCGACGCGATTGTGCGCCAGGAGCCGATTGACGAGGATCACCTCAACCCCGCGGACAACTGCGAGGAGTTCCAACTGCTCAGCCCGGCCGACCTCACCCACTGGCGGACCGAGTTTGCCCGCGTGCACGGCGAGCAGCGCGCGGTGGTCTCCGGCATCGGCGGCACCGGCTTTGGCGACATCGCCCTCGTGCCGGCGGCCTTCCTCAAGCACCCGAAGGGTATCCGCGACGTCAGCGAGTGGTATATCTCCCTCATCGAGCGCCGCGACTACGTGCACCAGATCTTCACCCACCAGTGCGCGGTGGCGCTTAAGAACCTGGAGACTTACGCCGCCCTTGCCGGCGACACCGTGGACGTGCTGGTGATCTGCGGCACCGATTTCGGCACGCAAAGCTCCCAGTTTTGCTCGCCGGAGGCATTCGACGACCTCTTCGCTCCGTACTACCGGCAGATCAACAACTGGGTGCACCGCCACACCAAGTGGAAGACCTTCAAGCACTCCTGCGGCGCAGTCCGCCCACTCATCGACCGCTTCATCGACGTCGGGTTCGACATCCTCAACCCGGTGCAGTGCTCGGCGAAGGACATGGACCCCGTTCGGCTCAAGGCCGACTTTGGGAGCCGCATCGTGTTTTGGGGCGGCGGCGTGGATACGCAGCGCACCCTGCCCTTCGGCACCCCCGCGGAAGTGCGGGCCGAGGTCACGTCGCGCCTCCGGGCGTTTTCACCGGATGGCGGCTTCGTCTTCAACACCATCCACAACATCCAGGCCCGCACGCCCGTCGCCAACATCGTCGCGATGGTGGATGCCGTCCGCGACTTCAACGGCACCGCCGCCTGAGCCCATGAAACCGCCCGCCCACCGCTTCATCCCGGAAGTCGCCCGTGCCCGCTATGAGGCGTGGTGGCGTTGCGCCCGGGTGGACCGCCCGCCGGTAAGCCTCTGGGTGAAGACGCCGCACCCCCTGCGCGCGCCGCGCTCCACGCACGCCACGCTGCGCGAGCGCTGGCTCGACGTGGAGTATCAGGTGGATTGCGCCCTGACCGGACTCGAGACCAACCCGATCCTGGGCGACACCGCCCCCTCCTACCTGCCCAATGTCGGCCCCGACCTCACCTCCACGCTCTTCGGCGCCGAGCTGGTCTTCGGCGAGAACACGAGCTGGTGCCAGCACACCGTGCCGGAGACCGCGGACTGGGAGCGCTTCATCGCGACCCCGCCGGATTTCGACAACGTCTACTGGCGGACCATCGACGCGATGATCACGCGCGCCGCTGAGCGATTTGAGGGACGCTACTACGTCGCCATGCCCGACCTGCATGGCAGCTTCGACATCCTCGCCGGCGTACGCGGGCCGGAAAACGTCTGCCTCGACCTCATGGACGAGCCGGAACTGGTGCGCCGCGCCAGCCTCCATGCGTCCCACGCCTACGTGGAGGCCTACCGCCGGCTGTACCAGCGGCTCACCGCCCTCGGCCAGCCGAGTACGACCTGGTGTTCCTACCTGCACACGGGGCCCGCCTACATTCCCAGCTGCGACTTCTGGTGCCTCGTCTCCAAAGAAATCGCCCAGGAATACGTCCGGCCCACCATCGAGCTGGAGATGGCGCCGCTCGAACGCTCCATCTTCCACCTCGACGGCCCGCAGGCCCTGCACCACCTCGACCTGATGCTGAGCCTGCCCGGCCTGAACGCCGTGCAATGGGTCTTCGGCTCCGGCCACGGGCCTGCCGCCAAATGGATCGACGTCTACCGGCGCTGCCTCGCCGCAGGCAAGGCGCTCCAGATCCTGGCGGACGATCCCGCCGACGCGCTGACCGTCCTGCGCGAGCTCGGCCCCGACGGCCTGTGGCTCACGATCTGCACGCCGTTCGCCAACACCGATGAGGCCACGGATTTCCTCGATACGGTCCACCGGCTCTCCCCATGAACGCCCGCGAAAATTTCCACGCCATGATGTCCGGCGGGCGCCCCGAGTGGATTCCGCTCAACCTGCCCGTCACGCCGCCGGTCGCCGACCTCATCGAGGCCCGCACGGGGGTGCGCAGCTCGGAACTGGCCTTCGAGACGGACTTTGGCTTCGAGTGGGTCGGCTATAACGAGGACCCGGCGCGCTGGAAGTCCGCGCTCGCCGACCTGGGCTGCCAGCTCCCCGCCGACGTCGAGCTCGGGCCGTTCTGCATCGCGCACGTCGCGCCGCCGGCGGGCACCGTGGGTGATGCCTACCACTTCCGGACCATGCTGCATCCGCTGGAAAAGGTCACGGCCGTCGCCCAGCTGGAAAAGCTGCCCTGGCCCGACACCTCCGACCCCGCGCATTACACCGCCGTCCAGCAGCGCATGCGCCAGATCCACACCCGCGGCAAGGTCGCCTTCGCCGGGCTCGAGTGCACCGCCTTCGAGGCCGCGTGGTATGTCCGTGGCATGGACAACCTCTTCCAGGACCTCGCCGAGGGCAACGGCATCGCCGACTGGCTGCTCGACTATTTCACCGAGCGCTCCGTCAACGTCGGCCGCGCGTTCGCCCGCTCCGGCGTGGACGTGATCGGCCTCGGCGACGACGTCGGCATGCAGACCGGCATGCTGCTCTCCGTCGAGATGTGGCGCGAGCACCTCAAGCCCCGCCTCGCCAAGGTCATCACCGCCATCCGCGAGGCGTCCGGCGACCGCAAGGTGTGGGTGCATTACCACTCCGACGGCAACATCCTGCCCATCGTCCCCGAGCTCATCGAGCTCGGCGTGGACATCCTCAACCCGGTCCAGCCCGAGTGCATGGATGCCGCCGACCTCACCCGCCGTTTCGGCCACAAGCTGGGCCTCAGCGGGATGGTTGGCACCCAGACGACGATGCCGTTTGGCACGCCCGACGATGTCCGCCGCCGGGTGCGCGAGATCGCCGCACTCCACCTGCACCGGGTCCATCCCGCCCGCGTGATGATCGCGCCCACCCATGTACTTGAGCCCGATGTCCCGTTTGCCAACATCCTCGCCCTCGTCGAGGAAACCAAATCCATCCGCCTGTCCTGACCGCCTTTCCCCCGCCATTGACCAACCTCGCCTCGCCTCCAACCCTCTGCCCAGCCATAAAATTCCCATCATGAAAAACTCCAACCTCCTCATCGCCCTTGCGCTGATTGTTGCCGCCGCCGCCTACCGCGTGGGCGCGGTGTTTGTCCCGGACCTGTCCAACCTCTCGCCCATCATGGCCCTCGCCTTCTGCGGCGCCGCCTTCTTTGGGCGCCGCAGCCTCTGGCTCGTGCCCTTCGTGGCCCTCGTCGCCAGCGACGTGTGGATCGACCGCTACTATGCCAGCCACTACGGCTACACGTGGGAGCTGAGCGGTTCGCTGCTGCGCATCGCCTGCTTCGCCGCCGCGATCGGGGTCGGCGCCCTCGTCGCCCGCCGCCGCACCGCGCTCAATGTGTTTAGCGGCGTGCTCGGCTGCTCCATCCTGTTCTACCTCGTCAGCAACTCCGCCTCCTGGCTCGGCGACGCGTATTACGCCAAGACCCTCGGTGGCTGGTGGCAGGCGATGACGGTCGGACACATCGAGTTCCCGCCGACCCTGTGGTTCTTCCGCAACACGCTGATCGGCGACCTGCTCTTCACCGGCGCGTTTTCCCTCGTGATGAGCCGCGCCACCGTGGCGCAGACCCGCACCGCCTGAGCCTGCTTTGGGTTGTGTTCAGGGCCGGTCTTCGGACCGGCCCTTTTTTGTGTCCGCGGAGTCCACGGCCTTGATCGTGTCGCGGGTGGCGCGCAGACGTGCAAGGTGGCGCGCCAGTGCGCCACCCACATCATCCCGTCGGCAGGGTGGAAAACCCCACTCCGACGACGCCGTCAGAACAGACCCACGACTTTGCCGGTCGCATCGAGGTCGATCACCTCGGCGGCGGGGACCTTGGGCAGGCCTGGCATCGTCATGATCTCGCCCGTGAGGCAGACGATGAAGCCGGCGCCGGCGGAGAGCCGCACCTCGCGGATCTCGACCTCAAAACCCGTCGGCCGGCCCCGCAGGGTCGGATCGGTGGAAAACGAATATTGCGTCTTGGCCATGCAGATCGGGAATTTCCCGTAGCCGCCGGCCTGCAGTTCCTCGAACTTCGCCTTCACCCGCGCGCTGGCGGTGATTTCCTTCGCACCGTAAATCTTCTGCGCGATGGTGCGGGCCTTGTCCCACAGCGGCATGTCGTCCGGGTACAGCAGCAAAAATTTCCGGGTGTTCTTTTCCGCCGCCTCAACCACCGCGTGCGCGAGGGCCTCGGCGCCGGCGCTGCCATCGGCCCAGTGCGTGGCTGGGACGGCCTTCACGCCGAGCTTGGCGCAGCGTTCCTGGATCACGGCGAATTCCTCATCAGTGTCCGAGGTGAAGCGGTTGATCGCCACGACCGCGGGCAGACCGTAGCCGGCGATGTTCTCCAGATGTTTCTCGAGGTTGGCGAAACCGCGCCCCACGGCCTCCACGTTCGGCTTCTTGAGGTCGGCTTTGTCCACGCCGCCGTGCATCTTCAGCGCGCGGACGGTCGCCACGATGACGACGGCATCGGGCTGCAGGCCGGCGAAACGGCACTTGATATCGATGAATTTCTGGGCGCCCAGGTCGGCGCCGAAACCCGCCTCGGTCACCGTGTATTCGCCGAGGCTGAGAGCCAGCTTGGTGGCCAGCACGCTGTTGCAGCCGTGCGCGATGTTTGCAAACGGGCCGCCGTGCACGAACGCGGGGTTGTTTTCCAGCGTCTGCACGAGGTTGGGCGCGAGGGCGTCGCGCAGCAGCACCGCCATGGCGCCGTGCGCCTTCAACTGGGCCGCCGTCACGGGCTTTTTCTCGCGCGTGTAGCCGACCACGATCTTGCCGAGACGCTCGCGTAGCTCCGCCAGGTCCTGCGACAGGCAGAAGATCGCCATAACCTCGGACGCGACGGTGATGTCAAAACCCGACTGACGGACCGTGCCATTGGCGACGCCGCCCAGGCCGACGATGATCTCCCGCAGCGCGCGGTCGTTCATATCCATCACGCGTTTCCACACGATGCGGTTCGGGTCGAGGCCGAGCGCGTTACCGTGCGTGAGGTGGTTGTCCACCAGCGCGGAGAGGAGGTTGTGCGCGGACGTGATCGCGTGGAAATCACCCGTAAAGTGCAGGTTGATATCCTCCATCGGCATGACCTGCGCGTAACCGCCGCCGGCGGCGCCGCCCTTCACGCCAAAGCTGGGCCCGAGCGAGGGCTCGCGCAGGCAGATGATGGCGCGCTTGCCGATGCGGTTAAGCGCATCGCCGAGTCCCACCGTCGTCGTGGTCTTGCCCTCGCCCGCGGGTGTGGGCGAAATGGCGGTGACCAGCACGAGCCGGCCGCGGGGTTTCGCCCGCTGCTGCTGGTAATAGTCCAGCCCGACCTTGGCCTTGTATTTCCCGTAGTGTTCGAGTGCCTCGACGGGAATCTTGAGCCGGGCCGCGATCTGGTCGATCGGCAGCATTTTTGCCTGTTGGGCAATTTCGATATCGGAGGGAACGATTTTTGCGGCCATGGGAGGTGGGGTGAAAGGGTTGTTGGGAGTCACTGGCCTGTTTCCGGCCAAGGCCGGCGATTGGCATCCTGTGCGCCGCGAAGAATCCAGTGCGATTTCGCGACGGACTTCGATTCTATCCAAGTGGATTCTTCGCTGCGGTTAGAATGACAAATCCGGGGTGAAAATAGGCGGGGGTTAACTGGAGTAGTATTCCTGCACGCGCATGATGACGTCAAAGCCCTCAAGCTTCAAGCAGTCGGTCAGGCAGAGCATGGCGGGGTGATCGACCGGTAGCACCTCGTACTTGCGCTTCACCGAGCCAATGACGTGGTCCATGCCAAGCGGGCCGGCGAGGGTCAGGAACGCGCTCTCGAGCGGCCCCTTCGTCGGCGAACCGTCCGCGCGCTTCGGCGGGAGCATCACGCTGAAATTGCTCAGGCCGACCGACATGTGGACCCCCTTGAGCGCGGGATCGGCATGGATCAGGTTGATCGCACCCATCAGGCAGTGAAGCCGGCCCTCGGAGTCGGCGCCGATCGGCGAGATCGCGGGATCAATGATGCAGTGGTTCACCGGGATGCCGTGCTGGCCGGCCTCCGCGACGAGTTCGCGGGCGGTCTGGTACACCTCAGCCGCGGTGTGGTTGGGCTGGGCGATACCCTTCTCCATGCGCTCGGACGCGAGCAGGATGGGCATGAACGACATGACCTTCGTGAGCTTGAACATCTCACGGCGCGGCTGGGAAATGGAATTCAGGATCGGGATCAACCCGCCGCCACGCACGCGGTCATAGGCCTTGAGCCCGGCCTCGGCCATCAGCGGGTCCGGCGTGTCGATGGAGAGCGGCTTAGTGGTGACGCTTTGGACGTCCCGCACCATCTGGGCGAGGAACTCGGCGGAGCGCGGCCCGACATTGACGTCGATGTAGCCGGCGCCGCCCTGGTCCTGGGACCGGGCAAGTTCTTGGAGCCCGGCGAGGTCATTGGCCTCGAAAAGCTTGTGGGTCGACGGCACCGAATCGTTGATGGATTCGCCGATGATCGTGAGGTTGGGAAAGGCCATGGTGTTATTTGGGGAGGAAAAACAGGGTGTATCGGGCCGGGTCGGCGTGCTTAGACCAGTTTGGCGGGCGGTGGTGCGTCCGGGGTCGGCGCCGGCGCCGGCTGGGCGACATGGTGATGATCGCGGCCCAGGAAATTATTAGCCCAGCCCGACGTGCCGCGAAGCGCGGGATTAGCGAAGACGGCGGGACCGTCGAGCATGTGCTCGGATTCGCCGAAGAATTTCATCCGGTCGTAGGCCCGCGCCCACATGCAGTCCTTGTCATGGAGCTCGCAACGGCC
>Ga0209829_10000122_pt1 | contig 67189 bp, 53 predicted proteins | sample C_140205_EF_Meta_FD_187311 | JGI IMG/M metagenome (GOLD analysis project Ga0209829, IMG submission 187311) | Freshwater microbial communities from Lake Croche, Canada to study carbon cycling - C_140205_EF_MetaG (SPAdes) (version 2) | ecosystem: Environmental > Aquatic > Freshwater > Lake...
CCTTTCGCGAGAAATTTTTCCGCCTCATCGGCCATGAAGTCGATCGCATCGACCGGCTCACGGTGCAGTTGCTCGAGCTAGCTTCACCGCGTTCGTATCATGCGGAGAAAATCGATCTGCACCCGGTGCTGCGGAACAGTCTCGAGCTGGTGGTCACGAAAGCAGAAGAGCGACAGATCAAGTTTCACGCGGATTTTGTGGCGTCGCCTGATGTCGTGTTTGCCGATGCCTCGGCGGCTAAACAGGTCATGCTTAACCTGTGCTTCAATGCCATCCAAGCGGTGGAGAATCGAGAGGGTGAGCGCTGGGTTCGCGTTGCCACCCGCAATACGCCGGAGGGCGTGGAAATGGCCGTGGCGGATAGTGGGCCGGGGATCGCGCCGGATATTCGAGCTCGGCTCTTCGAGCCCTTTCAAACGACCAAATCAACGGGGTTTGGACTGGGGCTTGCGATTTGCCGCGACATCCTTGCGAATATTAACGCGACCATCACCGTCGATGCCCATGTCCCGGGACAAGGAGCGACGTTTCGGGTCATCTTTCCATGCCAACCCTCGTCATCCTAGCGACCTCTGACTCATCCCTCGCGGATGCGTGGGAACGTCAATTGGCGCCGGGGCGGATGTCGTTGCGGTTGGCGAACCAGTCATTTCCTGCCGGCACGGCGCCGGGATTTGCGGCGGTGGTCGTCCTTGACGCCGTGGCGGAGGAGTCTCTGCCGCCTTCGTTGGTGCGGTGTCCGACGATTTTTGTCGGCGAACCGCGGAGCTTGCCGTTCGAACAGGCCCGGATCAGCGGACGGGCGCGGGTTTATCTTTCGTACGAAGAAAGTGCCTCGCGGCTGAAGGAACTGTTGCCGCTCGTCGAGGAAGTGGCAGAAAAGCAATCGATGCTGGAATTGCTGGCGGAGAAGAATCGCCGGGCCGACCCGGCGCGGGTGCCCATGCGACCAACAGCCCCCGACGCGCTGGAGCTATGGGATTTTTTGGAGGGCGCGGTGGAAAATCTCGATACGCGTGATCGGCTCGTCGCGGAATTTCGCCGGGCTTCACGGCACCTCCTAAGAGCGTCTCATGCGGTTTTTTTCCTGCGCGAAGCGGATGGCTTTCGAGCGGACCGGGGTACCTCGTTTTTTGCGGCCGATGATCCGATGGTAACTTTTCTGGAACGTCACCCGGCGGTGATCGACGGCACCAATTGGGATGGTCCGGCGGATCCCGTTTCGGAATTGGCGGTGCGCAATCGGCTGGCGATGTGGGGGGCTCGTCTGCTCGTCCCGGTGCATGACAACGGGCGTTTGTTGGGCTTGGTTGCACTGGGAGTGCGCGACGACGGTCAAGCCTACGACGAGGCGGATCGATCGCGTGCGGTATTTTTTGCGCGGCTCCTGCGGCATCTGCTGGGTAAATCGGCCCAGTATAGTCGGCTCAACCTGATTGCGGACCGGGCGCAGGTCGGCGCGAAATATTTGCCCGGCACGATCGTACTCGGACCGGACGAAAGCGTCCCGCGGCACATTCCGCTGGTGGTGCGTGAACTGGTGGGGGCGGTGCGGCGCACCCGGGAGGTGTGCCGGGTGGCGCCGAGCGACGGGCAGCCGTTTCGCTCCGGCGCGGGGATCATCGCCGAAACGGGCGGCGTCTGGGCCTTTTGGCAGGAGGCGAGCGGTGAGGTGCATGACGCGGCGGCCCGGCAACGGGCCAGCCGGCGGGGACTGTTGCGGGAACTGGCGTTAACCCTCAGCCACGAGCTGGGGAATGCGTTGGTCTCGTTGGCCACCTTCCGCTTTAGCACGCCGGAGCGACCCTTGCCGGCGGCGATCCTTGAGGCGGCGAAGGGTGACGTCTCAAAGCTTGAGGAGTTGAATCGCCAGTTCCTGTTGATGCAGACCTTGCACGAGGGACAGGCTGAGTCGGTGGATTTGCGGGTGCTGGTGCAAAGTTTGGGCAACTTATTGGGACTGCGGGTCGAAGTGGGGCCGGATCTCGTCCTGCTTTCCGTGAGCAAGCGACTATTGGAATTTGCCCTGCGTTCGCTCATCGAAACGATCACAGAAAATCGCGGTGAGCTCGGAGTCCGGGAAATGTCCCTGCAATTGCGCTCGACCGGAACGGGTGAAGAGGTGACGGCGTTGCTCTCACTCAAGGGAAAGCAGCTGGAGCTCGAAGGGATTTTCCCGGAGCCGGTCGAGGGCGGCGTGCCGAACCAAGGTCGGGTGGGGGTATTTTTGGCGAAAGAAATTCTGCGGCTGCACCACGGTGAGATTCATGCGGGGCCGGGGATGGAGGGGACTGAAATCCTGATTTCAGTGCGTCGATGGTGAGGGGTGAAAAGATTGGGCCAGCGATTATCCGGTGGGCTGAGCGTGAGTGTTCAGTTCGGGCACTCGTGCTGATTGGATCCCGGGTTCATCCAGCTGGAGTCCGCGCGGCCGACGAGTTTTCCGACTGGGATTTTCAGTTGATCACCGAGTGCCCAACGCTGTTTGAAACCCCTGGCTGGACGCGCGCTCTTGGTATCGGCGAGCCGCTGGCCTACGTGGCTCGTCCCGGACGACTGGGATCGGCGACAAAAGTTTCGATGGTGTTGCGAGAGGGTGAGGTGGACTTGGTGGTGCTGCCGCACCGTCGACTGAGGCAGGCCAGATTGCTGTTACAGCTTGGTTTGGTGTCACGGATACCTTCGTTGACTCAAGCACTCGGCGGATTGGCGACCGTGCTACGGGGAGGATACCGTGTCGTAAAAGGCGAGCGAGTGTGGGGTGTTTTTTTTCGACGGGTCGCAACGGAAATTTCGCCGTCGCGGTTGAGTGATACGGAGGTGCGAAGACTTGCGGAGGGTTTTGTGTGTGACTTCGTGTCAACGCGCCAGAAAATCGCGCGAAAGGAATGTTTGGCGGCGCAGCGGTGGTTGCATCACCAACTGGCGGAGGTGAACTTCCAGTTGTTTCATGAGTTGAGCCAACGGCGCGGTGCGGAGAGCTTGCCTGATGCGCGCCGGTTCGAACAGTTGACGAGCGAATGGCGCGACTACGAGGTGAGTGCTACGCCGACCAGGGAGAGTCTGCAGGCAGCGACCGAAAAATCGGCGGCCACACTTCGCGGGTTGATGCAGGCGCTCGTGGGCGACACGTGGCGCTGGCCGGATCTTTGACGTCAGGCTTGAGCGTTGAACAACTCCGCGATCACGTCCTCGAGCGGGACGTCTTCGATCGTGATGTCGGCGACGGGGGCGGTGCTGAGGATTTCTTGGCTGACGGCGACGACGTTTTCTCCCGGGACGCAGAGGGTGAATTTTCCATCGTCGGAGCGTTTGGTCGTGCCGTAGCGGGATTGCCAGGTGTCGGGAAAGGAAGGCCCGGTTGCGCCTGCGGCGACCGGGAGAAACGTGATATTCTTCTTGCGGGCACCGCCGGCGTTTTCGAGGCCAGTAAGGGCGCCGTCGTAAATCTTGGCTCCTTTGTGAATCACAATGACGCGTTCGCAGAGTTCCTTGATGTCGGCCATGTAGTGGCTCGTGAGGAGAATGGTGACGCGATATTTACGGTTGTAGTCGCGGAGGAATTGACGGACGGCGCGTTGGGAGACGACATCGAGACCGATGGTGGGCTCGTCGAGAAAAAGGACGCGCGGGCGGTGGAGCAGCGCGGCGATGAGCTCCATCTTCATGCGCTCACCGAGAGAGAGTTCGCGCACCATCACGTTGAGTTTTTCGCGGACCGCGAGGAGGTCGACCAGTTCGTCGAGCGTAGTTTTGAACTGGTCGGGCGGGATGCCGTAGATCGCGCGGAGGAGATTGAAAGACTCGATGGCGGGGAGATCCCACCACAGCTGGTTTTTTTGACCGAGCACGAGGGCGAAAAGACGGCGGTAGGCGTTTTCGCGTTTGGTGGGGTCGTAGCCGGCGACGCGGGCGGTGCCGCTCGTCGGGTAGATGAGGCCCGAGAGCATTTTCAGGGTGGTGGTTTTGCCGGCGCCGTTGGGGCCGAGAAAGCCGACGAACTCACCCTCGGCGATCGTGAACGAGATATCGTTGGCAGCGGCCGTTTCCTCGAACTCGCGTTTGAACAGGCCTTTCACGCCGCCCCAGAAGCCGGGAGCTTTCTTGTAGGTGCGGAAGACGCGGGTGAGGTGGCTGACTTCGATCATGGAGAGGGCGAGTGAAACGCGAATGCGTGCGGACGCAAAGGGAAGTTTGGGGGCGCGAAAAAGGGCGGGACGTGGTGGCCCCGCCCTGCGTTGGAAGCGCGGGGTAAACCCGCTCCTACTGGGTGAAGGCGGGGAGTTTCACGATCTTGCCGCCGGCGAGGGCGGAGGCGTGAGCGCAGAGGCCGACACAAGTCCAGTTGGCGGATTTCACGGCGTTGATGGAGCATGCACGGTTCTCGATGAGGGCGGTGATGAATTCGTGGGCGAGGTGCGGGTGAGAACCGCCGTGGCCGGCACCTTGCGTGAAGCTGAGGTGCGTTTTCTTGCCGAGATCGTAGACGCCCTTGGTGGTGAACTTCTGAATGCCTTTGGGCAGGCGCTTCGCGTAGTCAGGCACGGTGACCTTTTTCGGGATCTTGTGCTCGGCGAGTTTCGCGGTGTGGAGGACGTGCGGCTCGCCTTCGACGAGCGACCACTCAAAGGATTTTTTCGAACCGTAGACGTCGATGCTTTCACGGTATTGGCGCGCGGTGTCGAAGAGGGAGCGAATGATGCGGGCGGTGACGTCGGAGTCCTTTAGTTTGATGTGCGCGGTCTCGACGGCGAAGGGAGAGCCGTAGGCTTTGGCGAGTTCGGGACGGATTGTGCCGGAGCCGAAGCACGAGACGTATTCGGCGGTGGCGTCGGTGAGAGCGAGCATGGGGCCCACGCAGTGGGTGGCATACCACATCGGCGGGAGGCCGGGCCAGTAGTTGGGCCAGCCGTCCATGTCCTGCTGGTGGCTCGCTTGGAGGAATTGGATTTTGCCGAGCTCACCCTGGTCGTAGAGCTCTTTGACATAGAGGTATTCGCGGGCGTAGACGACCGTCTCCATCATCATGTATTTGAGGCCGGTCTTTTTCGTGAGCTCGACGATGCGTTTGCAGTCGGCGACGGAGGTGGCCATCGGGACGGTGCAGGCGACGTGTTTGCCGGCCTGGAGGGCCTTGATGGATTGCTCGGCGTGATCGGGAATCGGCGTGTTGATGTGGATGGCGTCGATCTCGGGGTCACGGAGGAGTTCGTCGTAATCGGTGTAGCCCTTGGGAATGCCGAACGCGTCCTGAATGGATTTCAATTTCTTCGGGTCGCGCTGGCAGACGGCGAGGAGATGGGCGTTGGGATGGCCTTGGTAGATTGGAATGAATTCGGCGCCGAAACCGAGGCCGATGATCGCGATGTTGATTTTTTTGCTCATGGGATGAAGAGGAGGGGATGGGAGTTGAGAGGGAAAGACGCGGCACGCCGACGAGCGGCGGCCCTACGGGGAAGGAGTCATTTCAGGGTTTGGAGGAACGCTTCCAGGTCGGATAGTTCCTGCGCGCTGAAGATGGCGTCCATGGGAGGCATCGGGGAGATTTTGAACTGCTCGTAGCCCTTCGCGATGACCTTGCTGGGTTCAAGCAGGCTCTCGCGGATGTAGGCGGGCGTGCTGCGGGTGGCGATGCCGTCGAGCGCGGGGCCGACGTTGCTGCCCTGGCCCTTGATGGTGTGGCAAAGGATGCAGGCGGCGGGATGCTTCGTCGCGAGCAGTTGGCCGCGCGCGGCGTCACCGGGCTGGAGCTTGGCGGAATCGTCGGCGAGGGTGAGTTCGGCCAGGCGCACGTCGTCGAAGAAAGACTCGCCGCGGGCGACGTGAAGGAGGTTGACGCTCGCGGTGGTCAGGGCGCCGCTGTTGAACTCGATCTCGACCTCGGTCCAGTCGGTGTCGCGCCGGATGGTTTCGGTTTCGATGCGGGCGTTGTGGATGTTGAAGCTGGCGCGGCCGCGCAGCGAGCGCGTGCGAATCCAGCCGGCGAGGCGATATTGCGTGTTGGGTTTCAGGGGCACATCGGCGTGGAAGCTTGTATCGGCGTCGGCGTTGGTGGAGACGCGGAGGGCGTATTTACCGCCGTGAAATTCCCGTTCGGTGCCGGCCATGGACCACGCGGCGGTGGGGTTGCCCTCGCGGGTGCCGTAGTCACGGCGTTGCCAACCGGCGGGCAGTCCGTCGGCGCCCAGGATTTCGAAGCTGGGATTCGGGAGCAGGTTCGGACCTTCGCGGTATAGGCCGGCGCCGTGAATACGGGCGAGGAGGCGGCTCGCTTCCTTGAGCCATTCGTCCTGCTGATTGGCGGGATTGCGCACGAGTGCGGTGACGACGGTCTTGATCTGCGGCGTCGTGGAAAATTCCGCGAGCTTCACGAAGGCGGCGAGTTTGGTGAGGGGATCGGAGTCGGCCACGACAGCAGAAGCGAAGAACAGGGATACGGCGGTGGCGTCCCGGCCGAGGGCACGGGTGGCGTTGCGGCGGACGGCGGCGTCGGCATGGACGAGGCCGGCGCGGTGCGTGGTGTCGTCAAGTTGGCCGAGACCCTGGAGCGTCCACAGGGCGTGAAGGGCTTTGAGCGGGGCGGCACCGGTGACGGCCTGCTTGAGGGCGGGCGCGGCGTCGGTGCGTTTACCCTCGACCAGGAGGCGTTGGGCGGTGAGGCGCCAGAACTGGGTGCCGTCGCCGAGTGCGGCGACGAGTTGCGCGGTCGTGGCGCCCTTGAGCGACTTGATCGCGGCGGGTTTCGCCTGATCCCAGACCACGCGGTAAACGCGGCCGCGACCGTGATCGCGGAGGGGGTTTTCATGGGCGCCGCCAACTCCGGTCTTGGCGTCGTAGCCGCCGCGCGTGGCGCTGGGCGTGGGGTTGTGTTGGATGATATAGTTCTGCCAGTCGGAGAACCACACGGCGCCGTCGGGGCCGACTTCGGCGAAGACGGGGGACATCCATTCATCGCTGCTGGCGACGAGTGGGAAACCGTCGTGGGCGACGTAGCCGGCGCCGTCGCGCTGCACATCCATCAGCCCGATATTCTTCATCGTGGGCTCGCAGACCATAGCTTTGCCCTGTAGGCGGGCGGGCAGATTGCTGGAGTAGATGAAGGCGCTGCCGGCGGCGGCGGTGTAGCCGCCCATGACGTCGACCTGACGGAAATTGGGCGTGATCGTGTGGTCCTTGTCTTCGGTGTTGATGCGTTTCGCGGTCATGGCCCGCGTGCCCTTGGGCACGATAGTCGCGGGGATGCCGCCGAAGAAGATGGGGGCGTTGTTGGCCGTGCCGCCGAATTGGTCGCCAAACTCATTGGCGCTCTGGCCCCACGTGTTGTTGGTGAACTGATGGAGGAATTCGAGCGCAGAGCCGTCGGCTTTGAAGCGGTAGGTGCCCTGCGCAAACTGCTTGTCGACGCCTCCGATGGTGCCCTTGAAACCGGAGTAACCGACGGCACCGTAAAGCCAGTTGTCGTAGCCGTAGTGGAGATTGTTGGCCTGCGCATGGGTATCGTTGATGCCCCAGCCGGTCATGATCTCGATGCGGACGTCGGCCTTGTCGTCGCCGTCAGTGTCCTTGAGGAAGAGGAAGCGCGGCGACTGGGAAACGATGATACCACCGTTCGCAAACGTGAATCCAGTGGGGATGTTGAGGTGGTCGGCAAAGACGGTGAACTTGTCGGCGCGTCCGTCGCCATCGGTATCCTCGCAAATCTTGATACTGTCGGTTCCCAGGCCGTCGGGTTTCACGTCGTGGGGGTAGTCGCGGGCCTCGGCGATCCAGAGTCGGCCGCGCTCGTCCCATGCCATGAAGATCGGCTTGTTGATGTCGGGCTCGCCGGCGAATAGTTCAAGATGGAGGTCGGGGGCGACCTGCGTGCGTTCCTTGCTACCTTTCACCCTCAGCGGAAACTGAAAAGTAACGGGTTGGGCGCGTTTTTCGTAGTTCGCGATGGTCGGGCGGGACTCGCGCTGTTCCGGTTCCCGTTGGGCGATGAATTTTTCCCAGGAGGCGACGCGATCGAGACCGACGGCGGCGAGGAATTTGGGCTTGGCGGCGAGAGCATAGCCCTCGGCGGTTGAGTCGCCGAGGGAGGAGGCGACGAGCTGCTTTGCAGCAGGGACGCTGACGAGGATTTTGGCGTAGGTGGAGGAGGGGGCGTCGAGGACTACCAGATCGAATTTGGCGACGAAGTCCGGGGTGGCGGCTTGCGGGTCGGTGACGTAGTCGAACCAGATCGCGTCGCGGCCGAGATCGCGCATGAGCACGTGGCACGTCATGCGGGCATGGCGGTCGGCGGTGCCGAGGTAGAGCACGCGGATGGGGTTCGCGGCGCAATTAAGCGCCAATACGAGAAACAGGGTAACGAACAGGGATTTTTTCATCGGGAAGGAGACGGGGTGGACAGAAGAGTGGAAGGATAGCAGATCGATCGCTTTAAATTCCATGAGAGTTCGCGCAAAAATAATGAGTTTTTTCACCGAGGTGGCTTGGAGCTACGGCAAGCTTGGCGGCGGTGCAGCGTTGATATTTTGGGATACCGCGAAAGTATGGCGGCATGCCGGTTGTCCGTCGTAGTCGTCTATCGCTTCGTCGCCGTGAGGTGGCAGTCTTGATCGAAACCTCGAATGCCTATGCACGCGGACTTTTGCAAGGTGTGGTGCATTATATCCGCGAGCACCGGCCGTGGTCGTTTCATTTGATGGAGCAGGGGAGAGGTGACGATCCACCGGCGTGGCTGGCGGGCTGGAAGGGAGATGGGATTATCGCGCGGATCGAAACGCCGCGGATCGCGCGCGCGGTGGTGCGCACGGGATTGCCGGCGGTGGATTTGAGTGCGGCGCGGCTGGTGCCGACGTTGCCATGGGTGGAGACCGACGACGAGGCGATCGCGCGGTTGGCGGCGGATCATCTGCTCGAGCGCGGCTTCAAGCGTTTCGCGTTTTGCGGGGACGCACGGTTCAATTGGTCGATGTGGCGTCAAAAACATTTTGAGGCGCGGCTGGCGGTGGCGGGTTATCGTTGTGAGGTCTTTCGGCCGCGAGTCGCCGGAGGCAATTTGACGTCGGAGGGAAGGGAAGTGACTGATTGGCTGGAGGCCCTGCCGAAGCCGATTGGTTTGATGGCGTGTTACGATATCCGCGGACAGCAGGTTTTGGCGGCTTGTCGGAGCGTCGGAATCGCGGTGCCGGATGACGTGGCGGTCGTCGGGGTCGACAACGATACCTTGCTATGCGAGCTGGCCTCCCCACCGCTCTCAAGCGTGATCCCGAATGCGCACCGGGCGGGCTACGAGGCGGCGGCGTTGCTGGACCGCTTGATGAAGGGTGAGCGAGTGCCAGCGGCGGCTCACTTGATTGCGCCGATCGGCATCGCCGAACGGCAATCGACGGACGTGCTCGCCGTGGACGATCGCGAGGTGGCGGCGGCAGTGCGATTTATTCGTGAGCATGCGTGCGAGGGTATTGACGTGAACGATTTATTGCGGGTCGTGCGTTTGTCGCGGCGGGTGTTTGAGCAGCGGTTTCAACGACTGTTGGGGCGGACGCCGCGTGAGGAAATTTTGGATGTGCGGTTGCGGCGGGTAAAGCAGTTGTTGGGTGAAACGGATCTGCCGCTCTACGTCGTAGCGGAGCGCACGGGGTTTGAACACGTGGAGTATTTGAGCGTAGTGTTTAAGCGCGAGACGGGACGGACTCCGAGTGCGTGGCGGAAGGAGGCGCGGGGCTAGTGGTAAAACAGGAGTGGAAGGGAAATCTTCTGGGCACTTTACGGCAGAGACGTTTGGTGCATCGTAGGGACATATGAGTCGCAAATACCTCTGTTGCGCGGCTGGGGTTGGAATAACGGCTGCACTATTCTTGAGCGGATGCTCCTCGGGGCAGATGTCACGGATCGATGCGAACCGAGACATCTACGAGACGTGGCCGATCGAGACGAGGCAGGCAGTGCTCGATGGCAAAGTGGAGCAAGGGATGTTGCCGGAAATGGTTCGGGTAGCGTGGGGCAAGCCATCGGACGTCGTGCCGAGTCCGGGCGGTGGTCCGAGCGACGAAATTTGGGTTTACAAGAAGGGCGGTGAAGATCCGTCGATGATGGGATATCCGGGTGGCAGCTATCCGGGTGGCGGTTATCCTAGTTCGGGGTATCCAAGCAGCGGTCCGTCCATCGGTATCAGCACTGGGCGCGGCGGCACGGGAATCATCACGGGTGGCGGAGGCGGGATCGGAATCGGCGGAGGCACTGGAATTAGTGGCGGGATTGGCGGGATCGGAATTGGTGGAGGCGGCATGGGCGGCATGGGCGGAATGGGCGGACCGATGGGGCGGCCCACCCCAAGCGATGTGCGCGAAGTGGTGTTTCGAAATGGGGTCGTCTTTCGGGCTGATCCGCCCTTTGACGAGAAGGAGAGAAAATAGGATCCCGCCGTTTGCGGTGGCTCACCTCATGTTGCCATTGCGAGTCTTAGTGGCGCCTGAATTGCATGGGATGACGCGACGAGGGGCGCGTCGGTTCGTATTTTTCGGAATGGTGCTCGGCCTGGTGTTGAGCGGATGCACAGCGTCATCGCCGGCCCGGCGAATTGCACTGCAACGAGAAGTCTACGATCGTTGGCCGCTGGAAGTTCGGCAGGCGGTGCTTGATGGGAAAGTTGAGATCGACATGAACGCTGACATGGTGCGGATCGCGTTGGGCACTCCCGGGGAAATTGTCGAGCGCCTAGTCGCTGGCCGCAACGAGGTCGTGTGGATCTATTCGCAAGTCGAAATGATGGCTGCGGCAGCGCCACAGCCAGTCAATCTCGCCCAAAACGGCCGCGTGGCCTCCGTGAACGGGAATAATTCAGGCACTCCCGTCTCCCTGCCTCCGCTGGTTTTCCGGGATCGTGAGATTTGGTTTTACGAAGGGCTGGTGTTTCGGATCGGGCCTAAACCGTGACTCAGTGGCCAAGGCGTTTGTAGTCCAACACGGTGTGACTAATAAAACCGTTCGCGAGGGCCGCTCGGTCGGTGAGCGGCTCGGCAGGAGAGAGGTCATCGCCGAGGCGGAAGATGAGGCGGTGGGTGCCATCGTCGTCGGCCGGACTAAAGAGTCCGGGCACCACCACTCGGGCGGGCACGGTGCGACGGACCACGGAGTCGGGCCGGCACGGAAGGGGGAAATTGACGTTGTGGACGATAAACTCACGCGGCGTGGTGGCCGCGATACAGGCGGGCACGAGCTGCGCGGCGTGGTGTGCAGAGACTTTGAGAATGGCGTGGAGTTCGGTGTCGGGGATATCTCCGGCTGCTTTGAGGCGATCGTAGATTTGGGCCGTGAGGTCTTGTGAAAGCGCGACGGACGGCAGGCCGTGGAGAGCACCTTCCCAGGCGCCGCCGATGGTGCCACTCGCGATGATGAAACCGAGACTGGCGTTGAGGCCGATGTTAATGCCGCTGACGACGCCATCGGGTTTCAGTTCGTCGGGCAAGAGGTGGTCGAGGGCGATATTGACGCAGTCGCTTGGCGTGCCGTCGACGACCCAAGTGGGGCAGCCGAAGCCGTGATCGGCAGTGGAGGCGTGGACCGGGCGGTTCCGCGACTTGGCGGCGCCGATCCAGCTCTGTTCGGTTTTGGGAGCGACGACGGCGACCGTATGGCCCTCGGCGCGGAGTGCGTGCACAAGTTCGTGCAGGAATACGCTGTGGATGCCATCGTCGTTGGTGACGAGTAGTTTCATGCCATGATCGCGGCAACGAGTCACCCAAGTCACAAGCAGGAACGTTGCCGTAGAATGGGGCGAATGGTCCGGGGGGCATCGCTGGAGACACGTAGCCGTCCGGTGAACACGAAAAAGCCGGAGCCGCGCGAGGCGACTCCGGCTGGGAGAACGAGAACGATTTATCAGGCCTGCGGCGCGGGTGCGGCGGGGGCGTCTGGGGCTCCAGCCTGATTCTGCGCTTCCATTTCCTTCATCGCGGCTTTGCGCGAGAGCCGGACTTTGCCGGAGCGCTCGTCGATGCCGATGCACTTGACCCAGATCATCTCGCCCATCTTCACGACGTCTTCGGTGCGACGCACGCGGAAGTCGGCGAGTTCGGAGATGTGGCAAAGACCTTCTTTGCCCGGGGTGCACTCGACGAAGGCGCCGAAGTCTTTGATGCCAGTGATACGGCCGTTGTAGAGCTTCCCGTTTTCGATCGGGGCGCCACCGCCGCCGCCGCCGGGACCACCGCCGCCGCCGCAGAGACCGTCGATCTCGGCCAGGGCGCGATTCATGGCTTCGCCGTTGTTCGAGTAAACGAAGATCTTGCCGGAATCGTCGTCGGCGATGTCGATCTGCGCACCGGTCGTCTCGGTGATGCGACGGATCGTTTTGCCGCCGGGCCCGATGAGGAGGCCGATCTTCTCGGGGTCGATCTGGATCGTTTGGATCCGGGGCGCGTATTGGCTGAGGCCGGCGCGAGGCGCAGGGAGGGAGCCGAGCATGACCTTGAGGATCTCGATGCGGGCGTCGCGGGCTTGGAAGATCGCAGTCTTGGCGATTTCGAAGGGCAGACCGTTGATCTTCAAGTCGAGTTGGAAACCAGTGATACCCTTGGTGGTGCCGGCAACTTTGAAGTCCATGTCGCCGAAGTGATCCTCCTCACCGAGGATGTCGGTGATGGTGGTCCATTTCGTGATGGCGCCAGTGGCGTCCATCTCGGTCATAAGACCGCAAGAAATACCGGCAACGGGAGCGATGATCGGCACGCCGGCGTCCATGAGGGCGAGACAGCCGCCGCAGATCGAGGCCATCGAGGTCGAGCCGTTGGAGGCCATGATCTCGGAGACGACGCGGATGCTGTAAGGGAACGCGTCCTCGGGCGGAAGCACGGGAACGAGGGAGCGCTCGGCGAGCGCGCCGTGGCCGATTTCGCGGCGGCCGGGGCCGATGAAACGGCCGGCCTCGCCGACGGAGAACGGCGGGAAGTTGTAGTGCAGGATAAAGCTCTTGGACTTCGCGCCGCCGGTGAGGCCGTCCATGTCCTGGGCTTCTTTCGTGGGCCCGAGGGTGACGATGGCGATGTTCTGCGTGTCGCCGCGCTGGAACATCGCGGAACCGTGCACGCGAGGGAGAACGCCGACCTGCGCTTGGAGTGGGCGGAGGGCCTTCGCATCGCGGTGGTCGGAGCGGGTGCCCTTGGCGAGGACGGTGGCGCGGTAGGCTTTGTATTGGAGGTCTTCGAAGACGACGTTGAGGTCGACATCGGTGAACTTGCCTTCGCCGAGCTCGGCGGTGAGGGCGGCTTTGGCTTCGTCCTTGAGCTTCTTCACGTTGGCGGAGCGGACGTTCTTCTCGAAGCCGAAGATGGCGGCGGAAACGCGTTCAGCGGGAACGACGCGCTCGATGATGGCGCGGGCCTCGGGGGTGGCACCCACGAGCTTGAAGGTGGCCTTCGGTTTGCCGGCGAGGACGGTGAGTTCCTTGATGGCAGCGATGATTGGCTGGATGGACTCGTGACCGAACGCGAGGGCCTCGATAAATTTCTCCTCGGTGATTTGATCGGCGGAACCTTCGATCATCAGCATGTCTTTCGCGTTGCCGACGTAGATGAGGTCGAGCGACGACGAATACATCTGCTCGATGGTGGGGTTCGCGACGAATTTCTCGTCGATGAGCGCGACGCGGACGCAGCCGATCGGCCCGTTCCATGGAATGTCGGAGATGGCGAGGGCGGCGGAGGCACCGTTGACCATCGCGATGTCGGAGTCGTTGATCAAATCGGCCGACAGGAGCGTGCCGATGATTTGGACTTCATTGAGGAAACCCTCGGGGAAGAGGGGGCGGCAAGGACGGTCGCAGAGGCGGGAGATGAGGATTTCGCGTTCGGACGGACGACCCTCGCGTTTGAAATAACCACCGGGGAAACGGCCGGCGGCGGCGTATTTATCGCGGTAGTCACAGGTGAGCGGGAAGAAGTCTTGGCCGGGACGCATGGTGGTCGCGGCGCAGGCAGTGACGAGGACGTTGGTCTCGCCGACGTTGACGTTGACGGCGCCGCCAGCGAGCTGGGCGATAGAGCCGGTGGAGAACGTGAGGTTCAGGCCGGCGACGGTGACATTATGTTTCTGTTTCATTTTCGGATTCGATTCGGATGCGGACAATAACGGACGGTGTGTCGCGGATAAGACGGGCCTGTCAGCGACACGGCTGAGGACGGCCCGGTGGCTCCCGGTGACCGGGAGCAGCAGTCGCGCAGGGATGCGCTACTGCGGGGTGGTCGGGATTCGGTTTTAGCGAACCCGCTTTAATCTCCTCGCGCCTTACGCGAGAGATTTCCGTTTGGCGCCAAAAAGGTGGCGGCAAACGGAAATGTCCCGGCTTGGTATCGAGTGTCTAAAAAGACAACAGGCGATCCGCGGATCGGATCGCCTGTGTGACGAAAGCGTTATTTGCGAAGGCTGAGCTTCTGCAACAACTCGGTATAGGTCGGAAGATCATGCTTCTTGGTATAGTCGAGGAGTTTGCGACGGCGGGAAGCCATCTGCAGGAGGCCGCGGCGGCTGTGGAAGTCTTTGCGATGCGTGCGCAAGTGCTCGGTCAAGTGATTGATCCGGGCGGTCAAGAGCGCGATCTGGACTTCGGACGAACCGGTATCCTTCTCGTGAGTTTTGTAGGCTGCGATGATTTCGGGTTTAACAACTGTAGTGGACATGGTTTTGTGGTTAGGTTCACGACTGTAGGGTCCCCTTGCGGGAACCGTGCCACCCGCCCCGTTGCGACCGAAGTCGCGCCCGAGCCGGCGTCACCGTTTCAATCCGGCGGAGTGCCGGACCAGTCATGGTGGAGGCCCGCAACCGACGGACTCCCACTCACGCAAGGCGCGAACTTCCCGCAGAGCGCGGGGCGGAGCAAGCGCAAATTTGGGGTGTGGAAGGGGGAGAAACAGGGGGCCATCGACCGGTTGCGTTAACCAAGCGCATGCGAACGGCTCCCTTCGTTCCACGATTCAGGAGTGAACGGAGGGCTTCTGTGATGACGATCGCGCCTGATCTCTAGGCCGCGTATCTCAAGTGTCCGACCAAATGCTGGCTGCGCCAGACTGGCGAGCCCGCGTCGGAAAACGTCTATGCCGAGTGGGTCCATGATCGAGACGACAGCCAACAGAGTCGAAGGCGTAAAGCGGCTGACCGCGGAGGCGCCCGAAGGTTCGATCGCACTGGCTCCGCCGACCGGGAGTTTGAGGACCGCACCATGGCGGTGGGCGACCGATGGAGTCGCACGCTCAGCAAACACGGAGACTGGAGTCGCCGTTGTCGAGTGCGTGGCCTCGGAGGGGAGGGGCAAGGCGCCCCGTGGTTCATGCACAGCGAAAGCGATCCAGAGCCACCTTGTGCTGCTCAGTGTCTGCCAAACCTGCAAATACTTAGGGGCGGACTTCCTGCGCTCCGGAGAGACGGACGTGCACGCATTCGCGGAGAAGTCCCGAAGATGGAGGCCAGCACGTCGAAGCACGGCACCTGCAATGTTTCCGGCTGACCCCACGACGCACGCGATAGATTCAAGCGCGCGCACGGTCGCCGAGGTCAATCTCGGTCCTGCGCAGGTCAGTTCACCGCTTGACGATGCAGCCCAGTAAACATTGCTTACTGGCAGGCCCGCCGCCCTCTCAAGTCGAGGCCAGATTGTGATTCCGCAGACGGTGCGCGACCGGTGCCCACTCGGCGCGGGTGACCATTTCGCCGTCGCCGATGATTCGGACCGGCAGACGTTGACGCTGCGCAAAGTCCAGGCGTCGGGGCAGTGGTTTGGGGTTTACGTGGAGTTCCCGCATTCGTGCGAACTACCGCCCTGGCGGAAGGAATTCTGCCGGAGCAAATATGGGCTGGTTGGTTGATACGGACGTTTTGAGCGAACGGGCGAGTAAGGTCCTGATCCGTGTTTGCTCGGGTGGCTCAAGGAACACGCTGCTGACATCTACACGAGCAGCCACGTGATTGGTGAGGTTCAAGTCGGGATCGCGTTTTTGCCCGATGCCGATGCCTGACAGCTTCATTGCGGCGACGGCGCGTCGCCCTAACCCCACCATCGTCACGCGCAGCCTTGCGGACTAAACGCGGCCGGGGTTGAAGGTGTTCAATCCGGTCGCGGGCGGGGAAAAGTAACGGCGGTGGGGGAACCGCCGCTCCGTTTAGCCGGCGCGGATGTTGAGGGACTTGATCGCTTCGCAGCCGGGGAGTTGACGGATGCGGGCGACGATTTCGTCGCGGTGGTGGAAGATCTCGTTGCGGACGACAGAGTGGGCGGCGAGGACGATCAGGCGGCCGCGTTCGATGCGGGCGGCGTGCGAGTAGGTGGCGTTGGCGGTGCCGACGAGGGCGGGCCATTGGTCGCGGATCGATTGCTCGGCGGATGGTCGGCCGATCTGGTTCTTGACCATCAATTCCTCGATGATCGCGCTGAGATTTTTCGTTGGCCGCTTAACCGCACGGCGCGGTTCGTCGTAGGCGACGTTGCGGAATTCGCCGACGAGTTCCTCGGCGAGTTTGCTGAAGGTGTGGGGTGCGTCAGCCATGGGGTGGCGTATCGCGACGATGCTCCGCTTCGTAGAGGCGGCTGTAACGCACGAAGGCGGCGAAGGCGGTGGCGTGCGCGATGTAAAAACCGGGGTACCCGTCGAGGAAGCCGCGTTTCAAAATGTAAGCGCGGAGGAAACGCCAGCAGGGGCGGAGGATCGCGGTGGCGGCGGAGAATTTGGTGCCGCGGGCTTGGTGCTGCTGGAGGAAGAGATCGGCAAAGGGATTTATCTTCGCGACATGCGAGGACAGCGTGGGGAACGAATAGTGGTGGAGATCGCCCGGGAGGCGCGCGATGGGACCGGTGCAGTCGACCTTTTCGTGGACGAATTTGTCGCCACCCCAGCGGGCACGATCGCGGCGGAAGAGGCGCAGGCAAAGATCGGGATACCAGTCGCCGTGCGTAATCCAGCGGTCGATGAACCAGACTTTGCGGGGGAAGCGAGCGGCGGCAAAGCGCGTGTGATCACCGCGGGCGAAGAAAGCGACGAGGTCGGTGCGGAGGGCGGGCGAGACTTCTTCGTCGGCGTCGAGCGAAAGGATCCAGTCGTGTTTGGCGAGGGCGACGGCGGCGTTCTTGGTGTCGCGGTAGCCTTGCCACGGCAAGTGTTTGACGCGTGCGCCGTTGGCCAGGGCGATGACCTCGGAGGCGTCGGTGGTGTCGTTGAGGACCACAAGGATGTCCGCGCACCAGCGGCGCACACTGTCGAGGCAGCGGTCGAGGGTGTGCGCCTCGTTTTTGGCGACGACGACGACGGAGAGGGGCAGCGGTTCGGCCACGGCGCGGATGAAGAATTAAATTTTCCCGACGAGCGAGCGTGGGATTTGGTAAAGATATCCGCAGCAACGCCAGGCGCGGACGAGAGCTTTTTTGGCGCCGCCGGTGCGGAAAATTACGGTATTGAGGAGGGCGAGGACGGCAAAGCCGAGGGTCTTGACGATATTCCCCAGTAAGCGACCGGCGAGGTAGGCGGCGGCACCGGGCTGGCCGGCGCGGTCGATGACCCGCGAGCGCGCGGAGTCAAAGGCGTGGCGCGAGGCGTAGCGAAAGGTGGTGCGGCTCGCGGGCATCTGATGCTGCACGGCGGCGCCGGGGGCGAACCAGACTTCGAGGCCGGCGGCGCGGACGCGACGAATCATCTCGCTGTCGCCGCCGGAGAAATAGTTGCCGGCGGCGCGGTCGAGGGCGGTGTGGAAGCGGCCGAGTTTTTCGAAGACGAAGCGCGGGAAGGCGAGGTTGGCACCCATCGGAGAATGTTGCGACGGGAGCGGACCAAGGTCGGAGCGGAAGGCGAGGGGGGAGTGCCACTCGGCAACCCACGGAGGGAGGCCGTCGGGGAAAACGGGGATGACTTCGCCGCCGACGGCGCCGATGCGCTGCGTGGAATCGGCGAGGAGCGGGACGGCCAGGTGCGCGAGCCAATCAGGTTGGACCAGGATATCGTCGTCACCGAAGACGATGATTTCGCCGCGGGCTTCGGCGATGGCGCGGTTGCGGGCGTAGTCGAGGCCTTGCTGAGTTTCGAGGAGGTAGCGAGGGGCGGGATGGGCGGACGCGAACTCGGCGACGACGGCGCGGGTGTGGTCGGTGGAATTGTTGTCGAGGACGAGGATCTCGAAGTGATCGCGGGGGAATTGCTGGGCGACGAGGCCGGCGAGGGTTTGGCGCAGGAAGTCGGCGCGATTGTAGGTGGGAATCGCGACGGTGACTTTGAGAGTGGAGGAGGTGGTGCCCACGGAACACACGGAATACACGGAAGGCACAAAGCGGAATTATATTTTTCGGGCGGGAGCGAATTTCAGAAACCGTGGTTCAGAAAAAGCTTCCCGCGAGCAGGTGCGGACGGTTCGCTCAGAAGATGGCGTTCAAGCACTGGCCTCTGGTTCGGGATGTTCGGTTCGCGCAGAAATGCGGGCGGTTTCTGCGCGGAGCGCGGAAGCGGCGGCCGGATTTGAAGTGGGAGGAATTTTTGCGCATTGCGCGTCACTTCAAGACGGACGACATGGGGAGCTTTCCGGAGCGTGGTTATCTGTTTCAACTGGCGAGTGATTTGCCGGCGGGCGCGAAGGTCATCGAGGTGGGCTCATGGATGGGCGCTTCTACGTGCTTTATCGCGGGCGGGCTGAAGGGCGCGGCGAAAATTTACGCGGTGGATAATTTCCAAGGGCTCTCCACGTGCGGTGAGGATGCGGCGTGGTATAACCGGCATTTTCAGTCGATGGGGAAGGCGAGCACGCTGGAGATTTTTCAGCGGAATTTTTCCGAGTTGGGTTTCGCGGAGCGGGCCGAACCGGTGGTGAGCGATTCGCTCGCGGCGGCGAAGCAGTTGGAGAAGATGAAGGGGACGATCGATTTTATCTTCATCGACGGAGACCACTCGTATGAGGCGTGCAAGGCGGACATCGCGGCGTGGGCGCCGTTCGTGAAGCGCGGCGGCGTGATCGCGTTTCACGATTTCGGGAGTCGGGCGGATGGCGTGACGCGGGCGATCTTCGAGGAAATCAAGGCGGGGCGATTCGCGGAAATTGTCGGCGTGGCGAACACGATTATTGCGTTTCGGATGTGAGGCGGATGCGGGCGTGGTTCTATTTTAACCACGGATGGCGCGGATAAACACAGAGGCGGACTCGGAGGGTGTGGCCCACGGAACACACGGACTACACGGAACGAAACTGAAGGGATTTGAGGCGGGGGCGCAGGGACTGGTGCAGTTGGAAGCCGGCGTGCCTTGGCGGGGGTTGAAAACCGCCGTTCCGTTCGGTGTCAGCTGCGGCGGAGGAGCGCGGCGCGGGCGGCGGCGAAGACTTGGTCGGGGGTGAGCTGGCGGACGCAGTAGCTCTGGTAGGAGTCGCCGGGGGTGCACGGGCCGGGAAGTTGGGCGGCGGGGAAGCAGGCGCAGGGGAGCGAGGTTTGGAGGACCGTGTGACGCTCGCCGAGTGGGCGCCAGATGGTCGCGTTCTGTGAGCTAAAGAGCGCGACGACGGGTGTGCCAACGGCGGCGGCGACGTGCATGGGGCCGCTGTCGTGGCAGAGGAAAGCGTCGAATTGGGCGAGCAGGGCTGCGAATTGGCCGACGCTGAGCGTGCGGTCGAGCGCGACGAGATGGGTTTTCGCGTGTCGCCGGATTTCGGTGACGAGCGGCTGTTCGGCGGGTCCGGCGACGAGGAAGACCTGGGCGCCCAGTTCATCTTGGAGACGGTCGGCGACCGCAGCGAACCGTTCGGCGGGCCAGAGGCGAAAGGCGCTGCGGCTCCCGGGGTGGAGGAGAATTTTTCGGCCACCGCGCGGCGCGATTTTCTTGGCAAAGACCAGGTCGGCGGCGAGGGGGACGAGGCGGACTTCGCGGGTCGCGAGGGGAACTCCGACGGGGCGGAGGAGTTCGAGGTAGGTGTCGGTGATGTGGTGCGAGTCGTAGAACGGGTTCGTGACTTTCGCGGAATGGGTGTAGAGCGAGGGGTAGCGAAATTTGATCAGCTCGCGGTCGAAGCAGACGCGGAGGATCGCCCCGGTGAAGCGGGTGAGGAGCGCAGTCTTGTCGGTATTGTCGAAATCAAGGACGTGCGTGAAGCGGGCGCGGCGGAGGGCGGCGAGGAATGACGGCCACTCAAACGCGGAGCGCGGAAACGCGATCGCGTTGGTAACATCAGGGTTGAGGGCGAGGACGTCGGTGTAGGCGGGTTCGGTGAGGACAGTAAGCTGCGCCTTGGGCCAGTGGAGGCGGAGGTTGCGGAGGACGCCGCCGAGCAGAACGATGTCGCCGAGGTAGCGGCGGCGGATGACGAGGACGTGCGGGGCGTCGGCGAACATGCGGGCGTTTTTAGGAGCCGCCCTGCTGACGATCGTAGAGGGAGCGGTAGAGGGGATTCGCGGTGTAGAGGTGGGCGTGGCTGCCGGTTGCGACGATCTCGCCGGCCTCGAAGACAATGATCGTGGTGGCATCGCGGATCGTGGAGAAACGGTGCGCGATGATGAGGACGGTCTTGCCGACGACGAGTTTCTTGAGCGCGGCCTGGATCGCGGCCTCGCTGTCGCCGTCGAGCGCGCTCGTGGCTTCGTCGAGAATGAGGATCGGTGCGTCGCGGAGAAAGGCGCGGGCGAGAGCGATGCGTTGTTTTTGTCCGCCGGAGAGCCGACCGCCGCGCTCGCCGACGATCGTGTCGTAGCCAAGGCCGCCTTCGAGGTTAACGATGAAGTCGTGAGCGAACGCTTCGCGGGCGGCTTGCTCAACTTCGACGTGGGTGGCGCCGGCGCGGCCGAGCACGAGATTGGCGTAGATCGTGTCGTTGAAGAGAACGGGATCCTGCGACACGACGGCGATGTTGCGCCGGAGATCGGCCAGCCGGAAGGCGCGGACATCGTGGCCGTCGAGGAGCACGCGGCCGGCGGAAGTCTCGTAAAAACGGGGAACGAGATTCGCGAAGGTTGATTTGCCGGCGCCGCTTGGGCCGACGAGCGCGCAGACGGTGCCCGCAGGAAGGGAGACACTCACGTCGCGCAGCACGGGTTCGCCGGCTTTGTAGGCGAAGGAGACGTTTTCGAAGATGAGGTCGCCGCGCGAACGGGCGAGGGTGACGGGTTGCGCGGGATCGGTGATGGCGACGGGTTCGTGCAGGACGACTTCGAGCCGGTCGAGGGAGGCACCGGCGCGCTTCATCTCGGTGTTGAGTGCGCCGAGCTTCTTGATGGGTTCGTAGGCGAGGAAGAGTGCGGTCACGACGGCGAGAAAATCGTCTTTCGAGATATGAGCACGATAGGCGAAGAGGAGGGTCGCGGCGACGCCGGCGGCGGCGATCACCTCGATGGCGGGACTGATGGCCTGCGCGTATTTGGCGACCTTGACTTGAAAGATCACGAGGGCATGCGTGAGGTGGGAGAAGCGTCTTACTTCATGCTCTTCCAAACCGAAGGCACGGACTTCGCGGGCGGCGGATAGATTTTCGGAAAACACGGCGGTGACCAAGCCGAGTTGGTTCTGCAGTTCGGCCGCGCGTTTGCCCACCTTGCGACCGAAGTAGCGGATCGGGAATACGACGAGCGGGATCATCGCGAGGCAGACTAGCATAAGGCCAATGCCATTCACCTTGGTAGCCATGTAGCCGAGGTAGCTGATAGCGAAGAGCAGCGTGCCGGGTTGTTTGACGCCGTCGTTCGCGATTTGCGTGAGAACGAACTGGAGTTGGTTGGTATCGGCGAGCCCTCGTGAGATCAGATCGCCCGTTTGCCGGCCCTGCACGAAGGAGAGCGGGAGGACCTGCAGTTTTTTGAAGTAGTCGAGACGGATGGCTTCCAAGATGCGCGTGCCGGCGATTTGGATATGGCAGGCATTGAAGTATCCGGCCACGCCGCGGAGCAGGAAGATCATCGGGATGTAAGCGGCGATGCGGAGGATGTCGTTCGAGGTCAGGCGCACCCAACTCACCGGGACGGGATCGAAGACGACGGGGAACACAAAGTTCATCATCGCCGGGATGCCGGCCCCGGTCGCCGCGCTGTAGATCAACCCAAAGAATGCCGCCGCGAAGAGGTGCGTGCGCACCTCATACAGGTAGCGGAAGTAGGGACGAAGGCGGCGTAGCTGACGCATGTGCGTTGGAAGGAGGGGCTAAGAAGCAGCCGGAAAAATGAGCGGGATGGATTGGCGGCCGTGGCGGCGGTAGCGTTTGAAATCCGAATCAAGGGTAAAGACCCGGGAGCTGGAGTGTAGTTCGCTCATGCGGACGAGACAGGCGTCGGCAAGGGACCTGGGAGTGTCGTGATATTTGGCGATCAGCTCGGTGACCGAAGCTAGGTGCATATCGAGGTGAAAATCGAGACGAAGATAGCCGTCGCCCATGAGCCCGGTGACATGGGTGGAGCCACCGAGCATGGCTTGCAGGAGGAATAGGCTTTCCGCGACGACGGCTTCGCAGGTGAAAAACGGCGGCTTGAGCGACTTGACCTCGTTGGCCGCCCAAGCGTGGAGCGGATCACGCCGATCGATCAGCGCCACGAGCGGGCCGGTATCAAGAACGACGCGAGAGCCCATAGCCTTCCATCGTCTTGCTGCGGGCAGAAAGATCGCCGGGACCCTCGGCCGCACCAATATACTTGCGCGCCAACTCGTAGAACGAGCCGCGCACTATGGTCGGTGTCGTGCCCTTGAGTGCCGAGGTGGCTGACTTGGCCGAGCGAAGCCGAGCAGCTCTGGCGGAGGAGACGCTGCGGAGCGCTTTGGCGGACGCAAGGGTGGTGGCAGGCATGAAGGGGACCAAATTCTTGCGGTGAGGCAGTGTCAATCCGCCCACACATCAATCTTTGGACGAGCGCACATCGAGGGCATCTCTCAGGCCGTCGCCGAGGAAATTGAGCGAGAAGAGCGTCAGTGAAAAAACGGTGCCGGGGAAAATCAGGAGCCACGGAAACTCCTCCATTTTTTCCGCGCCGTCTTTGATGAGCACCCCCCACGAACTCATGGGCGGTTGCACGCCGAGGCCGAGGAAACTGAGGAACGCTTCGAGCATCATCACCCCGGGGATCGTGAGGGTGGTGTAGACGATAATCGGGCCCAGCATGTTGGGCAAAATGTGGCGGAAAATAATGCGCCGACGACCGAGGCCGAGGGAGCGGGCGGCCTCGATGAACTCCATTTTCTTAATCGACATGACCTGCCCGCGGACGATGCGGGCCATGGTGAGCCACTCGACGGCGCCGATGGCGACGAAGAGGAGAATGATGTTTCGTCCGAAGAGCACCATCAGCAAGATGACGAAAATGGGGAAGGGCATCGAATACATGATGTCGACGGTGCGCATCATGAGGGCGTCGAGCTTGCCACCGAAGAAACCGGCGACGGCGCCGTAGACGACGCCGATCGTCAGCGCGACAAAGGTGGCGGCGAGGCCGACGGCGAGGGAGATGCGGCCGCCGAACAGGAGGCGGACGAGGAGATCGCGACCGAGGGTGTCGGTGCCGAGCCAATGCGCGCCACTCGGGGGCGCAGCGCCGAGGTCGAGGTTTTGTTCTTCGTAGCCGTAGTGGGAGAGGAGCGGGCCAACGAGGCAGGCCAAACTAATGAGGGCGAGCGCGCCCATGCCGAAAACGGCGAGTTTGTTTTTGCGGAGGCGGAGCCAAGCGTCGAACCAGAGGGAGTTGCCTTGCTCGATAGCTTCGGCGACGGCGGAGGGGGAAGTGGCGGGAGCGGACGTCATGGCGGCTCAGGATTCGAGGCGGACTTTGGGGTTCATCCAGGCCTGCGCGATGTCAACCACGAGGTTCAGGGCCATGATGAGCACGGCGTAGAGAATCACGGTGCCGAGGACGAGGGTGTAGTCGCGGTTGAAGGCGCTGTTGACGAACTCGCGGCCGATGCCGGGGATTTGGAAAATCGTTTCGATGACGAACGAGCCGGTCAAAATACCGGCGACGGCGGGTCCGAGGAAGGAGACGACGGGGAGCAGGCCGCCGCGGAGGGCGTGGCGGGTGACGACGCGGAATTCGGAGGCGCCTTTGGCTCGAGCGGTGCGGATGAAATCTTGATTGAGGACTTCGAGCAGACCGCCGCGGGTGAGGCGCGAGATCGGAGCGGCGTAGGCAATGCCGAGGACGAGGGAGGGAAGAATGCGATCCGCGGGGCCATACCAACCGGAGGCGTTGAACCAGCCGAGGTGAATGGCGAGTGCAAGCACGAGGAGCGGACCGACGACAAAGGTGGGGATCGAGATGCCGATCATGCCGAAGGAGGAGGCGACGTAGTCGATCCAGGTGTTGCGCCGGATGGCGGCGAGCGTGCCGAGGCCGATGCCGAGCACGAGGGCGACGGCGAGGGAGATAGTGCCGAGTTCGGCGGAAACGGGGACCTTGTCGAAGATGATCTCGTTGACGGTGCGGTTGGGATATTTGAAGGACGGACCGAGATCACCGCGGGCGAGACTACCGAGGTAGTCGAGGTATTGTCGCCAGAGAGGTTTATCGAGGCCGTAGTGGGCTTCGAGGTTGCGGAGGATCTCGGGGGTCACGGCTTTCTCGGCGGTAAACGGACCACCGGGGACGAAGCGCACCATGAAAAAAGTCGCGGTAATGACGAGAAAGAGCGCGACGAGAGACTGCAAAAAACGCGACGTGATAAAACGGAACATGGGGCGGCGGGCGGAAGGCGGAGAGCTAAGTGCTGAGAGTTGGAATGACCAATGACCAATGACTAATAACTAAGGCCGGAGAGGAGAGGGAATGGCGGCGGCGGCGGTGAGGGATGGCAAGGCTAAGTTAGCGGGGAGCGAGGGAGAGGGCGGTCCAGTCGATGGCGCGAATCGGATTGTCGCGCCAGCCGACGACGGTGGGGTGGACGAGTTGGTTGACAATAGGGTGGTAGACCGGGGCGTAGGGAACCTCGTCGGCGATGAGTTGTTCGCAGCGGGCGATGGCGGCGCGGCGGGCGGCTTCGTCGGGGGCATGGTTGACGGCGGGGAAAGCGGCGTCGTAGGGGGCGTGGCTCCAGCCGGCGTCGTTGTTGGGATCGCCGGTGACACCGAGTGCGAGCATGTCGGACGGGTCGTTGATCCCCATGTTCCAATTGTCGGCGGTCAGGGCGAAAGTCTTGGTGCGGAGGAGATCCAGCCAGACTTTGAATTCGGTGGAGGCGATGCCGACTTTCACGCCGAGGGTTTGCTGCCACATCTGTTGGAGGGCCTGGGCGGCGAGCAGCTTGTCCTGGTCGCGCGAGCCGACCGTGTAGTCAACCGCGGGGAAGCCGACACCGCCGGGAAAGCCGGCTTCGGCGAGGAGCTTTTTCGCTTCGGCCGCATCGTGCCGGTGGAAGGGAGGGAAGGAGTAGCCGCCCGTGCCGGGGCGCACGAAGGAATAGGCGGCGTCGCCGCGGCCCTTGACGACGGAAGTGGCAAACTGGGCGCGGTCGATCGCGAGGGCAAAAGCGCGACGCACGCGGACGTCGTTGAAGGGCGGACGCTGAGTTGAAAAGGTGACGAACTCCGTCGCCAACTGGGGAGTCGAGTGCAGCACCGTGCCGCTGGCTTTCGCATAGGTTTCGATTTTTGATTGGGGGACGGTGAAGGTGATGTGGAGTTGGCCGGAGCGATAGGCGCGCTCTTCGACGGAGGCGTCTTCGATGGGATAAAAACGGATTGCGTTGAGGCGGACGCGGGGGGCGTCCCAGTAGCGGGGGTTTTTGGTGACGACGAGAACTTGGTTGGGTTTCCATTCCGTGAGGACGAAGGGACCGTTGGAGATCAAGTTGCCGGGGGACGTCCACTTGCCGCCGCGTTGGTCGACGCCGTGAAATTTTTCCAGACTCGGGCGATGCAGCGGGCGGAGATGGCCGTCGGCGAGGACGGACAGGAAATACGGGGCACGAAACGCGAGGCGGAAAACCACGGTGCGCTCATCAGGGGCTTTGACGCCGACGTCGGCGAAATCCTTGGTGCGCCCTTCGAGGAAATCGCGGGCATGCACGAGGGGGAAGACGATGTTGGCACCTTCGCAGCCGAGCTTGGGTTCGAGAAAGCGGCGGAAGGCGGCGAGGAAATCGGTGGCGGTTACGGCGTCGCCATTGGACCACGTGGCATTCGCGCGGAGGTGGAACGTGTAGGTGAGACCGTCGGGCGCGACCTCCCAGCGTTCGGCGACCCCCGGGAGAATCGTGATGCCATCGTTGGCCAGGCGCACGAGGCCTTCGAAGAGGGCGTCATGAATAAATCCCGTGACCATGCTGTTGTTGGTGTGGGGGTCGAGGTCGGGCGGCTCGGCATTGTTGCCGACGTGCAGGGTCTGCGTGCGAAGGCCGGCGTCGACGGCGGTTTCACGTTTACCGCAAGAGGAGAGGAGCAGGGCGGCGCAGAGGAGGGACGTGAGAGAGTGGCGATACGTCATCGGGAGAAAATGTGATGGAGCGCGGGAAGTGAGGCGGTTACTTCAGGGAGCGGCGAGCCAGATGGGGCGGTAGTCGGGGCGGTCAGTGCTGCTGGCGGGCCAACCGCGGACGGACGGATGAATGAGACGAAGAAAGCGGCTGAAGGCGATCGGGATGACGGGCATCTCCTCGAGGAGGCGCGCTTCGCAGGCTTGGAGTTGGGTGAGGCGGAGGGCAGGGTCGGGGGTGGTGCCGGCTTGAGCGAGGAGGGCGTCGTAGCGAGCGTCGGCCCAGTGGGTGAAATTCCAGCCGCCGCCGCTTTTCCACAGGTCGAGGAAGGTAGAGGCGTCGGGGTAATCGGCATTCCAGCCGCCGAGGGCGAGATCGTAGTTTTTCGCATGCATCTGATCCCAATGGGTGCGGGATTCGCGGGTGATGATTTCAATCTGGATACCGAGTTCGGTGCGCCACGATTGCTGGAGGGCCTGGGGAAATTCGAGGGAACCTCCGGCGCCGGTGCTAAGTTCGAGTTTTGGGAAACCAACGCCGCCGGGAAAGCCGGCAGCGGCGAGGAGGACGCGGGCGGCGGCGGGGTCAAAGGTGACACGGGCTTGGCGAGAATAACCGGCCATGCCGGTGGGGACGATGCCATCCGCGGGAATCATGCTGGCGGGGGCGATACGCGCGGCGATGCGCGGAAGATCGAGGGCCAAGGAGAGCGCGCGCCGCACCCGGGCGTCGTTGAGCGCGGGACGGGTGGTGTTGACGTTGATAAATGTCGAGCTGAGCCCGGGCGTAACCTGGAGGAGGGGAGACTTGGCGGCGAACAGGGTGTTGGCTTTTGCCAGAGGGAGATTGGCGATGTGGAGCTGGCCGGCGCGGAAGGAGCGTTCCTCGGCGTCGAGGCTGTCGATGGCGTGGATGCGGAGGGTCTGGAGGCGCACCTGCGCGGCGTCCCAGTAGTGGGGCGATTTTTCGGCGACGATGACCTGGTTGGGGCGCCATTCCTTGAGGGTGAAGGCGCCGTTGCCGACGAGGTGACCGGCGCGGGTCCAGCCGGTGCCGCGTTGGTCGATTTTGCCGTGGCGCTCGATGGTGGCACGATGGACGGGGAACCAGATCGGGTTGCCGGCGATCATTCCGAGAAAATACGGCGTGGGGTGGGCGAGCGTCATGACGACGGTGTGCGGATCGGGCGCGGCAAAACCGACGGCGGAAAAATCCGTGAGCTTGCCAGCGGCGTAGTCAGCGGCGCCGCGCACGGGATCGAAGAGGAGGGTGTATTGGGAGCCGAGGGCGGGGGAGAGGGCGCGGCGAAACGAGTAGAGGAAATCGGCAGAGGTGAACGGGTCGCCATTGGACCACTTGGCGTTGGCGCGGAGCGTGAAGGTGTAGGTCAGTCCGTCGGGTGAAACGATCCAACGCTCGGCGACGCCCGGAGTGGGGGCGAGGGAGGTGGGTTCAAAGTTGAGGAGGCCTTCGAAGAAGGCGGGGACCACTTGGTAGTCCGGACCGGCGTTGATGACGTGGGGGTCGAGCTCGCCGGGTTCGCCGCCGTTGCTGATTTCGAGGGTGGCCGTGCGGAGGCCGGCGTCCACGGCGGTTTCGCGTTTGGCGCAGGAGGTGAGCGCCAGGAGGCAGGTGAGGGAAGCTAAAAGGCGGAGGATAAAGAACCGGAGGTAGCGGTAATTTGAGGAGGGGAACATTGAAGAAACAGGACGGACGGTAACTGGCGGGAGCGGGTGGTGGGCGTGGCTGCGTTGGCAGTGGGCTTCACGGGGATAAGCAGGGAGCACGCCAGAGGCGGGTTGAGGACGCAAGGGAGAGCTCACGTTCTTGGTGGCCCAATCACCGTGATCGCCCCGACAGGATCAGCGGCTGAAGATGGGCGTTGTGTGGGGAGAGCGGATTCCGTGACGATTGGAGAGACGGATGAAACCGAACTATTTCAAATCAGCGGTCGAGTGGCGGGCGTGGCTGGAAGGGAACCACGAAGCGATCGACGAAATCGTAGTCGGGATTTACAAGGTGGCGGCGGGGCGGGCGACGATGACCTGGTCGGAATCGGTCGATGAGGCGCTGTGTTTCGGATGGATCGACGCGGTCAGAAAATCGATCGACGCGTCGCGCTACACGATCCGGTTTTGCCGGAGGAAACGTGGGAGTGTTTGGAGCAAGGTAAATGTCGCCAAGGCCGAGGCGTTGAGCGCGGCGGGGAAAATGACGGAGCGCGGGCGAGAGCAATTTGAGGCCCGGGTGGCCGCGAAAACCGGGAGCTATTCGTATGAGCAGGCGGCGGTGGAATTTGATGCGCCGACGCGCGCGCGGTTCGCGGCGGAGCGGACGGCGTGGGAGTTTTTTCAGCGGCAACCGGCGTCGTATCGGAAGAAGTTTATCTGGTGGGTCCGCAGCGCGAAACGGGCGGAGACGCGCGCGAGGCGCTTGGCGAAATTGATCGCGGCATGTGCGGCGGTGAAGCGACTCTGACCTTTATGGGAAAAACCAAATCTGATGAAATCCAGTGGCTGCCCGAGCCGGAGGCGCACAACTATCCTGCGGCGGAGTCTTATCTTAGTTTGTTATATGGGCCGGACGATGTCACCGAACTGGTCGCGAAGCTGCGGGAGGCGCCGATCGTGCACTACAAGGCGAAGGATGTTTTCCGAGCGTCACAGTTGTCGTTGCTCGGGATTAGCAATTCGCACGTCGAAAAAGATCGGAAGAAAATCCGTAAGGGCGTCGCGCTGTCGCCGTTGCTGCTCGTGCGGAGCCAGCTCCACGGCAGGGTCGTGATCGCGGACGGTTACCATCGGCTTTGCGCGCTTTATGGCTTCGATGAAGATGCGTGGTTGCACTGCAAGATTGTGTGAGGCGAGGTCGGGCGAGAAGGCGGATGGGTACTTGGAAATTATTTTTTCGATTAGGATGAGCCGAAGGCCCGGATGCGCCGTCAAGCCGCGCACTATGCGGTTTCTTTCGGTGCGATCGGTGATCGGAATTAGTCTGATGGCCTGCGTGGCACAGACTCGGGCGGCGGAGATGAAGGCTGAGCCCTACCGGGTCGTGCAAACGGCGAAGGTCGGTGGCGCGGGTGGGTTCGACTATGTGTTCGCGGATGCAGTGGAGCGGAAACTTTACATCCCGCGGGGCGATCGGGTGACGGTGTTCGACCTCGATTCGCTCAAGCCGGCGGGCGAGATCCCGGGTGCGAAAAGCGTGCACGGCGCGACGGTCGATCCGAAATCGCAGCATGGTTTCAGCAGCAGCAATCCGGTGCTGATGTGGGACACGCGGACCCTCGCGGTGCTCAAGAGCATTCCGGTCGAGGGCAATCCGGACGGCATTCATTTTGATGAAGGCACGCAGCGGATTTGGGTGCTGAGCCATCGCGCGCCGAATGCGACAGTGATCGACGCCAAGGACGGATCGGTCGTCGGCACCGTGGACCTCGGCGGAATGCCCGAGCAAGCGGTGAGCGACGGGCGCGGCCGCATCTATATCGACATCGAGGACAAGGACAACGTGGCCGTCGTCGATGCGGTGACAATGAAGGTGCTGGCGCACTACGACCTCGGTGGCAAAGGTGGCACGCCGGCCGGACTCGCGATGGATGTGAAGAACCGGCTGCTGTTTGCCTGTTGCCGCAATCCCGCGACGGCGGTCGTGCTTAATGCCGATGATGGAAAAATTCTTGGCGCCCTGCCGATCGGGGCGGGGACGGATGGCGCGACGTTTAATGCAACGACCGGGGAGGTATTTAGTTCAAACCGCGATGGCACGCTGACGGTGATCAAGGTGAGCGGACCGACGAGTTTCGCGGTGACGCAGAACGTGACGACGATGGTCGGCGCGAAGACCTGCACCCTGGATGCGAAGACGGGGCGAGTGCTGTTGATCGCGGCGGAGTATGCGGCGCCTCCCGTGGTGCCGCCCGGCGGTCAGACGGACGGTAAGAAAGTAAAAGGCGGCGGGCGCACGCCGATGGTGCCGGATTCGTTTACGATCCTCGCGGTGGCGCGGTGAGGTGGCGTACGGGGTGAGCGAATGCGGGCACGGGACGTGCCTGCCCACCGCGTGGGAAGAGGATTATTTTTTGGCGAAGAAGTGTTCGAGCTCGTCGACGAGATCGAGGTCTTGCTTGGCGGAGGTCGCGGCCAGCGCGGCGTCCTGCTGGGCGGCGGCCTTGGTGAGACCGGCGAGGGCCTGATCCATGCCGGACTGGAGTTTTTGGTCGGTGACGCGGGCGCGAATCTTGGCCCAGAGAGCGTTGCCTTCCCGCGCGGTGGCGGCGAGGGCGGACCAGTCGGGGGCGGCGGCTTTCAGGAGGGCGGTGGAGCGAAAGCCGACGTAGTCGAGGAGGTTGACTTCAGCAGGGACGGCGAGGGCGGCGGGGTCGCAGGCGGTAACGAGGAGTTTGTAGAGCTCGGCGGAGGCGAGGGCGACGGCCACCAAGTCGGACTTGGCCTGAGCGGATTTGGTTTCGGCGAGGAGGGTGTCGAAGCGAGCGGCCGCCTCGGGCGCGAGTAGCGCGCGGGTGGCGGCAGCGGCGGATTTCGCGGTCTGCAGGGCTTTGGCGACCTTGGCGCCGTCACCGTCAATGGCGGATTCGGTGAGGCCTTCGTAGGGATCGGTGGCTTTAAGGAGTTTTTCGTTTTGTTCCGAGGGCGTGGCGGCGATTGCCCCGAGGGGGGCGAGCGCGATGGCGAGGTAGGTGAGGAGGAGACGGATTGGTTTCATGGCCCGCACAGTGTAGGGTCCGGACTATTATGGTGCGATTATGTGACGTAGAAATTCACGTGATCAAATCATAGGGGGAAGGTCACTCTCCTCCAGCGTCACGGTGCCAAATCGGCCTAGTTCGAAGGGACATTGGCGATGAGTTTTATTATTGAGCCATAGGACCTGGGCCCGACGAACCCGACGTAGAATTTTTGAACAGATCAACATCACCTTAACCCACCGCTAGCAGATGAGTTGGCTCCTCTAACGGGCTTTTGGAGGAAACGGCACAGTCGCAGCACTCAGTCTTCGAGGTAAATGTACTTGTAAGGATGATTGTCGAGGAGCGTGGGATAGAAGCCTTTGATCCGGGGGCTCACGGCGGCGACTTTCGTGTAATAATAGATTGGGATGACCGGGAGTTCGTCGACGAGGATAGCATCCATTTTTTGGTAGATCTCGTAGCGGGCTTCGTCGTTTTTGGCGACGAGTGACTGGCGGAGGAGGTCATCGTAGGTGGCGTTGGACCAGTGGGTGTCATTGTTGCCGCCGCCCGTTTCCCAGATCTCCAGAAAAACGTGGGGATCGACATAGTCGGCAATCCAGCCCGCACGGCAGATGGAGTAGTTTTGGGTGTGCTGGAGATCGAGGTAAACCTTCCACTCCTGGTTCGCGAGTTGGACATTAATGCCGAGATTCTTGCGCCACATCTGCTGGATGGCCTCGCCGAGAGCGCGGTGATTTTCGGAGGTATTGTAGAGCAGTTCGATTGAGGGGAATCCCTTGCCGTCGGGAAATCCAGCTTCCGCGAGCAGCCGTTTCGCGTCGGCCAGGGTGCCGGTGAGTTTGGCCCGGGGAAAATAACCTGCGGTGCCGGGATAGCTCACGGCGTAGGCGGGTTGTTGGCCGCCGCGCGTCACATTTCGGACGATACTCTCGCGGTCAATGGCGAGAGCGAGGGCTTGGCGGACACGTTTGTCGTTCAGCGGGGGACGCGCCACGTTGAGGCGATAAAAGTAAACTCCGAGGTAAGGATCGAGCCGCAGAGCGGTGGGATTGTCCCGACGGTAGGCGTCGATTTTGGTGTTGGGCAGCTCATAGGTCATATCCACCTGCCCAGCCCGAAACATCCGCTCGTCGGCCGAGATATCCTCGGTGGGCAGGAAATGGATTTCGTCGAGGCGGACGGTCTTGGCGTCCCAGTAGTGTGGATTGCGAACCACGACGATCTTTTGGTTGGCGACCCAGTCCTTGAGCATAAACGGCCCGCTGCCGACGTGATTTCCGAGCCGTGTCCAGGCGGTTCGTTTTTGGCCGAGTGGGCCGAATTTTTTGACGACCTTGGTCGGCACGGGAGTCCAGGCGTAATGGCTCGCGATGATTTTCAGGAGATAGGGAGTTGGGCTGTTGAGCGTCACGACAAAGGTGCGGTCGTCGGGGGCCTTGAAGCCAACTTGGGCGAAATCGGTGAGTTTTCCGAGGTAGTAGTCCTTGGCGCCGACGACGAAGTTGTAGACGAGGTAGGCGTATTCGGAGGCGAGCGCGGGGGTGATCATGCGCTGATAAGACTCAAGGATCTCGCCGGCTAGGATGGGGTCGCCGTTGGACCACTGGGCATTGGCGCGGAGGTGAAACGTGTAGACGAGTCCGTCGGTGGAGATATCCCACGATTCTGCGAGGCCCGGGACGGGATGGAGATCCTTCGGATCCTCGGAGAGGAGGCTCTCGAAGAGTGCCATCATTAGTTTGTGCTCGGGCACGCCGGTAATCGTCTGTGGGTCGAGGTCCTGCGGTTCGGAGCCGTTGCCGACGCGCCAGATCATGGGCTTTTTTCCTCTGCTGCCGTCAACGGTGGCAGTGTTGGTGCCGCGCCCGGAACCGGAGTCGCGTTTTGTGCAGCCGGTGGAGACGAGCGACAAAGCGAGGAGCGTGATGAATAAGGGTAAGCGGCAAAGCATGGGCGAAGGAGAGCAGGTGTCGGGCCGGGCGCAAGTGGAGGGGGACTTGCGGACGAAGGGTTGCGATGACTTGCTCGCTGCATGGATCGATCGTGGCAAACGGTAGCGGGTGTGGTGCGGCGAGGGCACGGGGTGGCGTCGGGTACGGGCACCGACCGGAGGTATCCGGCAGGAACCGTCAGGATGCAGCAACCGTTCTTCGCGGCGCTCGGCCTGGACTTGACCCCATTCTTCGAGGGGACGCTAAACGTTGATATCGCGCCGTGGACTTTCCAGCTCGTGCAACCGGCGCATACGTTTCGTCAGGTGAGATGGACGGACCTGCATCCGCCGGAGGATTTTTCGTTTTCAGGATGCCACGTGCGGCATGGGGGTGTGGAGTATGCGGGGTGGGTTTACACGCCGCATCCGGGAACAAAGGCGGCGCATTTTCAGCCACCGACGATGGTGGAGCTCATTTTGCCAAAAATGGAGGGGGTCCGCTACGGCGACACCGTGGAACTGCGGTTGAGGAGCACGGAGATCGCGATCGGTGAGGGTGACGGGGTTAGACGTTGAAGTTTTGCAGAGATTACGGAGCGTCAAAACGTGAACCGCACCAAGCCAAAACCGTTGCTGGAGTTTACGCCGGACCGGCTGCTCGACCGGATTGCCGAAGCGCTGCGGGTCGCGGCCGAGTCGGAGAAACTGAGCGATTTTCCGAAGTGGACGCAGCGGGTCATGCGAATCTTGCGGGATCAATTCGTGCCCCGGGAATATGCGTCGGTTTTGGCGGGAGACGGATCCGTGTTTGCGGAAGGAGTCGCGGTGGCCTGGGCCGCCAAGGCGCAAGACCTCGCCCAATCGCGAGAGTCCACGGGCGGGCGCTTCGCGCAGAAACTGGCGGAGCGGCTGGCGTTGGATCCGACGGCCCGGGCGGTCGCCGAGCAGGTGGAGTCGGGCGCGTTTGTGGTGTCCGCTGAATTTCAGGCGCAGGTGATGGGGCGGCTCTTTGCGCGGGACTTCGCGGCCCGGCGCGCGTTTGTGGAGGGACTGGCGATCGGTAATCGCCTGCCGGAGCTGCTCGACGGACAGGCGCGGCGGAGTCGGACAGATGCGACGGGGATTTATTTACTGCTGTGGCTGTATTGGCCGGAGATCGACAAGCTCAGGAGCGTGCGTGAGGTGGCGTTCGCGTTGGAACCTTTTTTTGCGGAAAACAAGAACATGATCGGCGCGCATTGGGAGGAGCGGATCCGGAAACTGGCGAATCGCATCGGGCTCAGTTTTCTCGCCAAACAGGAGCGACGGCGAAAGCGGCGGGCTGCGTAGCGAAGAGGGATCGGGTCGACCTAACGGGCATCGCGGTCGACTTGCGCGGCGAGTTTTTCAAGGTCGAGTTGCTGGCCGGTGACGGGAAATCTGTGCGGCAGCAGATACCAATGTTCAGTGTAGCTCGCGCTTGCGCCGGGTGCGAGATCGGTGCGTGGGCCGTGGGGTTCGAGCTCGCAAGCGGGAATCATGGTGGCTGGCGGATACCAAAAGCAGAGCGTCAGGCCCGCGACTTCTGGATACACGGCGTCGCGGGGGGAGGCGTAGCGTTTCACGAAGGCTTGGTCGTGGGGCATCACATAGGCGAACCAACCGGCATGGGAATCGAAGCCAAGTTTGGGGTAACGGGTCGGCCCGAGGATTTCGAGGAACTGGCCACGCTGGCGGACGTTGGGATCGGTCGGGCGATACAAAATCGTGGGCTCGGGTGGCGGGCCATACATGATGAAGCCGGTGGGAAAGCGTTTGAACTCCGGGGTGAGCGGCACCACGCCGATGCCGCCGTGCACCGCGAAGGTGCGACTCCAGTGCGACCAATGCTGCGGCTCTGCGGAAATATTGCGGATGATTTGCTCGCAGCTGAGGTGGGAGGTCTGGGCGTCGAGCCGGAATTCGCGGATCAGCTGCACGCCGGTCGCTTCGTCGGGTTGGCTGGTCAGACGGGCGGCGCGCGGCCCGATCACCGCGGCGTTCCACGCGCCGGACCAGAGTTTTTCGCGACGCGGAATGATTTGTTCGGGTCCGATGTCGAACCGGCCGGCGCTCGACGGGGCCGTGGGGCCGCCGGGAGTGCCCCACTTCACTTCGGCAGGATCAAGGTAGAGCGCGTTTTTCCCTTGCCAGACATATTCGAGCACGCGGCCGCCGACGTGATGGCCGAGGGTGACGCGGGTGGCGGCGTTGGAGAGCTCGATGCAGTCGGGATAATTCAGCACCGTGACGCGGCGCACGCCTTCCGGCAGGTCAGCTGCGTTCGTCGCGATGCTGCCGGCGATCGCCAGTAGCATTAGAAAGGTTGGGCGCATTGGGTTGGTCACCTGGACTATTTTGTGAGCGCAGTGGCGGCGGCGGCTTCGCGCTCGATTTGCTCCACGGGTTTCGGCGTCAGATATTTGGTGAACTTCTCCATGTAGAGATAGAACACCGGAGTGATATAGAGGGTGAGCAATTGCGAAACGAGTAGGCCGCCGACGACGGCGAGGCCGAGCGTACGGCGGGCATCAGCGCCCGCGCCCCAGCCGAGGGCGATGGGCAGGGTGCCGGCGAGCGCGGCGAGGGTGGTCATCATGATGGGGCGGAAGCGCACGATGCAGGCTTCGAAGATAGCTTCGTCGGCGGGTTTGTGGCGTGTGCGTTTCGCATCAAGGGCGAAGTCGATCATCATGATCGCATTCTTCTTTACGATGCCGATGAGCATGATGAGACCGACGTAGCCATACATGTTAAGCTCTTGGCCGAAGATCATCAGCGTGGCGAGCGCACCAAAAGTCGCGGCGGGAAGTCCGGACAAGATCGTAAGCGGGTGGACGAAATCTTCGTAGAGCACGCCGAGCACGAGGTAGATGACGAGCACGGCGATGAGCAGCGTCCAGCCGAGGCCCTGCAGGGAGCTGGTGAAAGCGGCGGCGGTGCCTTGGAAGGTGCCGCTCACCGTGGCCGGAAGGATTTCACGGGCAATGCGTTCGATTTCCTCGGTGGCTTGGCTCAGGGCAACGTCGGTGGAAAGGTTGAACGTGATCGTCACGGCGGGCACCTGGCCCATGTGTGACACCGTCAAGGGCCCGACCGAGGTGCGGAGTTTGGCGACACTCTCGAGCGGGATGAGTTTGCCCTCGCGGTTTCGCAGGTAAAGCAGCGAGAGCGACGCCGGATCGCGGAGGTATTTTTCCGACAATTCAAGGATGACAGAATATTGGTTGGTCGACGTGTAAATGGTCGATACCTGGCGGGCACCGAAGGCGTTATAGAGCGTCTCTTCGACCTGTTGGACGTTGAGTGCGAGGGACGAGGCTTTGTCGCGATCGATGTCGATGATCAGTTGTGGGCTGGTGATCTGGAGATCGGAGTTTACGTCGATCAAGCCAGGGATTTCTCTCACGCGCTCGAGCAAAATGGGGGTAATGCGGTAGAGTTCTTGGAGGTCGGTGCCGTAGAGTGAGTATTGGTAGACGGAGCTAGAGCTGCGGGAGCCGAGGCGAATGCTGGGTGGGACCGAGGGAAATACCCGCACGCCAGGTATGCCGGCGGTTTCCGCGCGGAGCATTTGGGCAATTTGGTTGGCATGGGGGCGCTCGCCGTCCAGCAGGCCAACATACATGCGTCCGGTGTTGACGGCGCCGCCGCCGCTGCGGCCAAACGAACCGAGAAAAGCCGAGACATCTCGCACGTAGGGATTACGCTTCACCGCCGCGGTCACCGCGCGTTGATAGTGCGTCATGGCTTCGAACGAGGTGTCTTGAGCCGCTTCGATCTGAATCTGAATTCGGCCGGTGTCTTCGGTGGGGATGAAGCCCTTCGGGACCAATACGAGCAACCAAAGGGTCAGCCCCATCGTGGCCAATGCGACAATCATGGTGATGGCACGCCAGCGCAAAGCGACGCGCAGCGTGCGTTCATAGAGCCCCACGCTTGATTGCAGGACCCGCTCGGTCGCACGGTAAAACCAGCCGTGCTGCACGCCGTGTTTGATAGGCTTGAGGAACCGGCTGCAGAGCATCGGGGTGAGGGTTAATGAGACGAGGCCTGATACGAGAATCGCCGCGCTAATGGTGATGGCGAATTCGTTGAGCAATCGGCCCAATACACCGCCCATGAAGAGCACGGGGATGAACACCGCCACGAGTGAAATGGTCATCGAAATGATCGTGAAGCCGATTTCTCGCGAACCTTTGAGCGCCGCCGCCATCGGGGTTTCGCCCAGCTCGATATGGCGGACAATATTTTCCAGCATCACAATCGCATCATCCACCACGAATCCTACGGAGAGGGTGAGGGCGAGCAGCGAAATGTTATCGATGCTGAACCCGAAGAAATACATCACGCCAAAGGTGCCCAAGATAGCGATGGGCATCGCAATGCTGGGAATGATTGTGGCGGATGCCGATCGAAGGAACAGGAAGATCACGAGCACGACCAAGATGATGGCGAGCACGAGGGTGAATTTTACGTCGTGCACGGAGTCGCGGATGGCGATGGACCGGTCGACGAAGGTGGCGAGCTCGATGGTGGCGGGTAGCTGCGCACGAAACGAGGGGAGGAGGGCTTTTATCCCGTCAACGACCTTAATCGTGTTGGTGCCGGGTTGGCGTTGAATCGAAAGGATGATGGATCGAGTTTCCTTGGTGCCGGCGGCAAACGCTGGATCTTCGACCCCGTCGATGAAGCGTTGGTCAAACCAGCTGTAGGATTTTTCATTTTCGACACTGTCGGTGACGTTAGCTACGTCGCCGAGGCGGACGGCCGAGCCGTTCCGGTAACTGACAATGATCTTGCGAAATCCATTCGCGTTCCTGAGCTGGCCGGTGGCCATGAGCGTCGTGGATTTCGAGGCGCCGTCGAGGGTGCCGGCGGGGAGGTTGACGTTGCTGGTGTCGAGCGCGGTGCGGACCTCGTCGATGCCAATACTGCGGGCGGCGAGGGCGCGTGGATCGAGGCGCACGCGGACGGCGAATTTCTGGGCTCCGAAGACGTTGACCTGAGAGACGCCATCAACGGTCGAGATGCGCTGGGCGAGGAGGGTTTCGGCGTATTCGTTGACCTCGGAAAGCGCGAGGGTCTTCGACGAGAGCGCCAACAACATGATGGAATCATCGTTGGGATTCGATTTTCGGAACGACGGGGGATTTGGCATGTCGCGCGGCAGGCGGCGCTGCACGGCGGCGATGGCTGACTGCACGTCCTGGGCGGCGCCATCGATGTTTCGGTCGAGACTGAACTGCATTGTGATCGACGTGCTCCCGAGGGAACTGACCGACGTCATGGAATCGATGCCGGCGATGCTGGAAAACTGCTGCTCGAGCGGCGTGGCGACCGACGCGGCCATGGTCTCGGGGCTCGCACCGGGTAAACCGGCGGATACGGAAATGGTGGGAAAGTCGACGTTGGGCAGATCGCTGACGGGCAATTTTTGATAGGCCATCCAGCCGAAAAGAGTGATCGCTGCCGTGAGGAGCGTCGTCATCACCGGCCGCCGGATAAAATGTTCGGGGATGTTCATGGGGCCTTTTTCTCTTGGTCCTTCTTCTTACTCTTGCCGTCGCTAGTCTTGCCGGCACGACTAGGTGCGCCGGGCTGGGGCCGTTCCTTGACGTCAACTGGTTTGCCCGGGATGACACGGAGCTGGCCATCCACGACGATGGTTTCGCCTGCCACGATGCCCTTGGTGATCACGGCGTCGGCGCCCGACAACCGCTCGACGACGACTGGACGGAGTTCGGCCGTCTTGTCCGCTTTGACGACATAGACGTATTGGCCGGCCTGCGATGTTTGCAGCGCGCTGCTGGCGACGGTGATGGCCTGCGGCGTAGCAAGGGTGACCGTGACCGTGGCGAACTGTCCTGGCCAAAGACGTTGAGCGATGTTCGGGAAGGACCCTTTGAGTTTCAAGGTGCCGGTCGATGAATCGACGGTATTGTCCATGAAGGTGAGTTCGCCGTCCTCAGGCATTTCATCGGTGCCAGGCGGGATCACGGACACTTTGAGCGTGCCGGTTTCGCGGTAGCGGACGAGTGCGCCGAAATATTGCTGGGGCACGCCAAACGTAACGTAGATTGGGCTGACTTGGTGAATCGTGACAAGCAGGCCACCGGCTTCGTTGACGCGGACGAGATCGCCTTCGTGGACGGGGATGTTGCCGGTGCGACCGGAGAGAGGGGCGCGGATCGAGCAATATTCCAGTTGGAGCTTGGCCGTGGCGAGGCGAGACTCGTCGGATTGGACCTCGGATTCGAGACTGCGGGCGGAATCGGAGATTTTTTCGAATTGCTCCTTGGACACCATTTGGTCGGTCGTGAGGGAGCGATAGCGGGCGACTTGGGTTCGGGCAGTTTCCAGTTGGACCTTGGCCTTCTGGAGATCGGCCTCGGCCGCGCGGAGGGCATTTTCAAACGGGCGGGGATCGATTTCGAATAGGAGATCCCCCTCCTTCACGGTTTGGCCCTCCTTGATGGCGATTTTGACGAGTGTGCCAGTGACTTGCGACCGGATCGTGGTGGTGCGGATCGGTTCGACTGCTCCAATGGCCTCGATCACGAGGGGCACTATCTTGGTTTCAGCCTGGCCAATGTAGACCGGGGCGGCACCACCACCACGTTTGCCGCCGCCTCCGGCGCCCGGGGTCGCTGCTTTTTCCCCGCAGCCCGTCAGTGAGGCGAAGGTGGCGATCAGCAGCAAAGCGACCAGTGCTTGCCGAGGCGAGGGGGAGTGAGGGAGGCGAGTATGGGGCGACAGCTGAATCGGCGATAACGGCATGGGAAAAGCGGGTGGAAAAGAGAACGGGTTCGCAGAAGGAGTATAAAGAGGTGGCGAGGGTCCTAGCAGCAGGACGGATTGGACGGAGGGACGTTGCGTCGGGGAGGAGGCGCAAACTGGGGTGCTCGCCACGGGCGGGCAAGCCGAGTCTTGCAATTTACCCTGGGGTCGTACGGAAAGACGACCATTCGAGGGGGGAGAGCACGCTTCATCACCGGCAAAATTGGCCCGGATTTCGCCGTAACGTTTTCCTTGCTAGGAGGGAGTGCGGACATTTCCCTTGGAGCCATTTTCTCCATGAAAGTCCTCGTCGCCGATAAGATCTCACCTAAAGGAGTCGCCTACCTGCGTCAGCAGCCGGGCATTGAAGTCATTGAGGCTTACGGTTCCTCTCCGGAAAAGATCCTCGAACTCGTCAAAGACGTGCACGCGATCGCCGTCCGCTCGGAAACGAAGATCACCGCAGCGGTTTTCGCCGCCGCGCCGCTCCTTAAAGTCGTCGGTCGCGCTGGCGTCGGCGTGGACAACGTGGATGTCGAAGCCGCCACTGAGCGTGGCGTGATCGTGATGAACACCCCTTCGGGCAACACCATCGCGACCGCCGAGCTCACGTTCACCCATATTCTTTGTGGTGCGCGTCCTGTGCCCCAAGCTGCCGCCTCCATGAAGGCCGGTCAATGGGACCGGAAGAGCTTTTCCGGCATCGAACTCTTCAAAAAAACCCTCGGCGTGATCGGTCTCGGACGTATCGGCGCCGAAGTCGCCAAACGCGCCCAAGCGTTTGGCATGCGCGTCCTAGCCTACGATCCCTATCTCGCCCCGAGCCGCGCCAAGGCCATGCAGGTCGAGGGCGTCACCCTCGACGAACTGCTCGCGCAGTCGGACTACATCACGGTGCACATGCCGATGACGGACGACACCCATCACATGATCGATGAAGCGGCGTTCGAGAAATGCAAAAAGGGTCTTCGCATTTTCAACTGCGCCCGCGGCGGTATTATCAAGGAAACCGCCCTCATCGCCGCCCTCAAATCGGGTAAAGTCGCAGCAGCCGGGCTCGACGTCTTCGAGGAAGAGCCGCTCGCCAAAGACAGCGAACTCCGCACCCTCCCGAACGTCGTCCTTACGCCCCACCTCGGAGCCTCGACGTCTGAAGCGCAGGAAGCGGTTGGCATCGAAGTCGCCGAGCAGATTGCCGACGTGCTCAACGGCGGCGTAATCCGCAACGCCGTCAACGTGCCTTCGATGGACGCCAATGCCGTGAAGGTCCTCGGGCCTTCGATCGACCTTGGCGCGAAGCTCGGCACGCTCGTGCAGCAGATCGCCCCGCCGCAGATCGCGACGCTCCGCATCACCTATTGGGGCAAGATCGTCGATCTCGACGTCAACGCCGTCACCCGTTCGATCCAGCGCGGCTTTCTCCGTCGCATCAGCGGCGACTCCGTCAACTTCGTGAACGCACCTTCTGTCCTCGAACGCCTCGGCGTGCGGGCTGAGATCGTGAAGTCGACGGATGATTCCGGTTACTCGGATCTCATCCGCGTCGAGGCGATCACGCCCGACAACACAGCTTACACCGCTTCGGGCACCTTTATCGGCAAGAGCAACCAGCCGCGCATCGTGAGCATCAACGGCCGCGAGGTCGAAGTCGCCGCCGAGGGCAAGCTGCTCGTCCTTGAGAATCTCGATCAGCCCGGCATGGTCGGCACCATCGGCACGATCCTTGGTCAGGACAAGGTGAACATCGCCGACATGTCCCTCTCCCGTCTCACGCCCGGCGGCACCGCTTACATGGTGGTGCGCGTCGACAATGAGCCCAGCGCGTCCGCGCGCGCCGTCATCAAGTCGCACGCCGCGATCAAGCAGGCGAAGTTTGTGCAGTTGTAACTGCACTCCGGAATGCGCGCATGATTGTCACGCTCCTCGTCGCCGCCGTCGTCGGGTATCTGTTGGGCGCACTGCCCTTCGGCTACCTCGTCGCGAAGGCGAAGGGAGTGAACATCTTTGCGGTCGGCAGCAAAAGCCCCGGCGCGACCAATGTGCGCCGGGTGTTGGGCAACGGGCCGGGGAATTTGGTGCTGCTGCTGGATGCGGCGAAGGGGGCGCTGGCGGTGGGTTGGCCGTTGCAAATCACCTACGCGCCCGGCGCGATGGCTGATGGTTTGCCACTGGCAATTCAAATCACGGGACTCGTCACTGCCGTCCTCGGCCACAGTTTCTCCTGCTTCACCCGCTTCAAAGGCGGCAAGAGCGTCGCCACGGGCGCCGGCGGTTTTCTCGTCTTGTTTCCTCTCGGGATGGGGATCGGGTTCGTGATCTTCGGGCTGACGCTCGCCGTGTCCCGCTACGTTTCACTCGCGTCGATGCTCGCGGCCGCGTCGTTGCCGTTCGCCGCCTTTGCCTTTAAACAACCGTCTCCCGTGATTTCGATGTCCGCCATGGTCGCGGCCTTCGTGATCTATCGCCATCGCGCCAATATCCTGCGCATCCGCGCCGGCGCCGAAAGTAAAGTCGGTCAAAAAAAACCCGACGCACCCACTCCATGAGCGAATCAGCACCCACCACGATCAACATCGGCCTCTGCGGTTTTGGCACCGTCGGACAAGGCGTGTGGAAACACCTTTCAGCCAACCGCGCTGAGCTTGAGTCGCGCCTCGGCGTGAAGCTCAATCTCGCCCGAGCCGCCGTCCGCGATTTCGCGAAGGCCCGCACGGTCAAGGTCCCGGCCGCCAAGCTCACCGACGACCCGCTCGCCATCGCCAACGACCCCACGATCCACGTCGTGTGCGAACTCATGGGCGGCACCACGCTCGCGCGCAAAGTCACGCTCGCGGCGCTGAAGCATGGCAAGATCGTCATCTCGGCGAACAAGGCGTTGATCTGTGAACACGGCGCCGAGATTTTCGAGACCGCGCGCAAACATGGGGGCCATTTCTTCTTCGAGGCGTCTGTCGCCGGGGGCATCCCGATCATCAAGGCCCTCCGCGAAGGCCTTGTGGCAAATCGCTTCCCGCGCATTTACGGCATCTTAAACGGCACGTGTAACTACATCCTCACGCAGATGGAGGACCGCGCTGCTCCTTACGCCAGCGTGCTCGCCGATGCGAAGCGCCTTGGTTACGCCGAGGCCGACGAGTCGCTTGACGTCGACGGCTGGGACACCGCCCACAAGGCCAGCGTGCTCGCGTGGCTCGCGCACGGCGTCTGGGTGAAGACAGACCAGATGATCGTCGAGGGCATCTCGCGCATCACGCCCGCTGATTTCAAAAACGCACGGACGCTCGGCTTTGGCATCAAGCTGCTGGCCGTGATCACCCGTGACTTCGCGAAGAACGAACTCTGCGTGCGCGTCCATCCGACGCTGCTACCCGAGCGCAACGTCATCGCCAACGTCAACGGCGTGTTTAACGCGATCTCCGTCACCGGTGACGTCGTCGGCACCACGCTCTACAGCGGACGCGGCGCCGGCCAAGACGCCACCGCGAGCGCGGTGATTAGCGACATCGCCGATGCCGTCGCCTTGCTCAAGCACGGCAAAGGTGCGCACTTCATTGGCGAAGTCATGCCGGCTCCGCGCAATGAAAAGCGCCTCGCGCCGCCCGAGCATATCCGTTCGCGCTACTACCTTCGGCTCACCGTCAAAGACCAACCTGGCGTCCTCGCCCGCGTGGCGTCGGTCATGGCCAAACATCACGTGAGCATTGCGAGCGTGATTCAGAATCCCGCGGAGATGGCCGGTGCCGCTTCGTTGGTCCTCACGACCCACCAGAGTAACGAGAAGGCGATGCACACGACCCTGAAGCAGCTGGGCGCGCTCGCAGCTGTGCTCGACGAGCCGGTGTTGCTCCGCATCGGCGATTTCAACGACTAATTTTCCGTTTTTTCCGAAAACCTCCATGGCCAGAATCGTCCAAAAATACGGCGGCACCTCGGTAGGTGACGTCGACCGCATTAAGAACGTCGCGAACCGCATCAAGGCCTTCCGCGACGAGGGCAACGAACTCGTTGTCGTCGTCTCGGCCCGCTCCGGCGTGACCAATGAGCTCATCGCGCGGGCCAAATCGATTCACCCGAATCCCCCCGAGCGTGAGATGGACCAACTCCTTTCCATCGGGGAGCAGGAGACCATCGCGCTCACCGCGATGGCCCTCGAAGCCATCGGCGTTGATGCCGTGAGCTACACCGGCGCGCAGGCGGGCATCTTCACCGACAAGGTGCACACCAAGGCGAAGATCAAGACGATCGACGCCGGTCCACTCGAAAAGGATCTCAGTGCCGGGAAGGTCATTATCGTCGCGGGCTTCCAGGGCATCAATGATGACGGCCACATCACGACGCTCGGTCGCGGTGGCTCCGACCTCACTGCGATCGCCCTCGCCGCTGCCATCAAGGCCGACAAGTGCGAGATCTACACGGACGTTGACGGTGTCTACACCGCAGACCCGCGCGTCGTAAAAGACGCCCGCAAGCTGAACGAAATCAGCTACGACGAGATGCTCGAACTCGCCTCCCTCGGCTCGAAAGTCATGCAAACCCGCTCCGTCGAGTTCGCCTCGAAATACAACGTCGTTTTTGAAGTCCGCTCCTCTTTTAACAACAACCCAGGAACCATCGTGAAACAAGAAGTCGCCTATATGGAAAAAGTCGTCGTCCGCGGCGTCGCAGTCGACAAAGACCAAGCCAAAGTCGTCGTGAGCCGCATTGCCGACAAGCCCGGCACCGCGGCCAAAGTCTTCCGCGCCCTCGCCGACGCAAATATCAACGTCGACATGATCGTCCAAAACGTCGGTCACGACGGCGTGGCGAATCTCACGTTCACCGTCCCTCAAACGGAAATCGGCAAAGTGGAGCGGACGCTCGCGCCCGTGTTGAAGGACATCGGCGGCAGCGTGACCCTCGACGACAAGATCGCGAAGCTCTCAGTCGTAGGTGTCGGCATGCGCACGCATAGCGGCGTGGCGTCTACGCTCTTTACCGCGCTCGCCGGTGCCGGAATCAACCTCGAGTTGATCAGCACGTCGGAAATTAAAATCTCCGTCGTCATCGCCAAGGACAAGGCCGACGAGGCCGCCCGCGTCGCGCACAAGGCGTTTGAGTTGGAAAAGCTCTGAATAATTAAACCCCAGAGACACCGAGGCACGGAGAGCAGGGTTTTCTCCGTGCCTCGGTGTCTCTGGGGTGAGTTTCCCATGAAATTCCTCTCCACCCGTGGCCAGACTCCCGCGCTCGGTTTTTCCGATGCCGTCGCCACCGGACTCGCTCCGGACGGCGGTCTTTTCCTGCCCGAGACATTGCCGGATTTTTCCGGTAAACTCGCCTCCTTTGAAAAGCTCTCCTACGCCGAGCTCTGCTTTGAGTTCATGCGCGTCTTCGCGACGGACATTCCGCCCGAGACGCTGCGCACCATTGTCAACGCGAGCTACACCAAGTTCGCGGATCCGGCGATCGCGCCGCTCAAGCCACTCGGGAAAAATCTCTACGTGCTCGAGCTTTTCCACGGCCCCACGCTCGCGTTCAAAGACTTCGCGCTCCAGCTGCTCGGGAATCTCTACGCGCACCAATGCGTGACGCGTCGCGAGACCATCAACGTCCTCGGCGCCACGTCCGGCGACACCGGTGCGGCCGCGATTCATGGGCTGCTCGGCAAGCCGGGCACCGCGATTTTCATCCTCTATCCGGATGGTCGTGTCTCGCCGCTCCAAGAGCGCCAGATGGCCTGCACCGGTGCGAGCAATGTGTTCGCCCTCGCGGTGGATGGTTCGTTCGACGACGCGCAGGCGTCGCTCAAGGAAATCTTCGGCGATCAATCATTCCGCACGCGTCACCGCCTTTCCGCGGTCAATTCCATCAACTTGGCGCGCGTCCTGGCGCAGTGCGTTTACTACCTCTACGCATGGCTGCGACTCCCTGTTTCTGAGCGCGGTAATGTCGAGTTCGTCGTGCCCACGGGGAATTTTGGCAACGTGCTCGCCGGCTGGCTGCTCCAGCAAATGGGCGTGCCGATCCGCAGTTTCAAAGTCGCGACGAATCATAACGACATTCTCTTCCGGCTTTTTACGACCGGTGAATATCGTGTCGGCGCTGTGCAGCCGAGTCTCGCGCCGTCGATGGATATCCAGGTCGCATCGAACTTCGAGCGCTTCATCTACTTCAACGTCGGTCGCGATCCGGCGCGAGTACGCGAGGTGATGCAGACATTCAAGACGACCGGCGCGTATACGTTTCAGCACTTCAATCGGGATGCGTTCAGTGCCTCGCGCACGAGCGACGCGGAAATCGCGAGCATCATCACACGGGTCCACCGCCAGTATGGCTACATCGCAGATCCGCACACGGCGTGTGGCTTCAAGGAGTTGAACGCCGACCGCGTGAGCATCGTCCTCTCAACGGCGAGTCCGGCGAAATTCCCCGACACGATCCTGGCCGCCATCGGCCTCGAGCCAACGCACCCGAGTCTCGAAGCCCTCAAGTCGCGCGCGATTGCGAAGCATCTGCTTCCGGCGACACCGGCGGCGATCCGGGCGTTTGTCGACACGCACTCGGTCAGCTGAACTGCGAGGCATTCAGCGCGTCGAAGCGATCCGCACCGGTGCACGTTCAAAGTCGTTTGCTGCCATCAACGCGCGCGGCTGGAAGTGCGTGATCGCAGCTACCAAGCGATCGGGCAGGATCTCCAGCCGCGTATTATAGTGCCTTCCGGATCTTGCATCTATGAAAGCTGTGGACCGGATCGATGCAGGGAAATCTCTCCAATGGCGACATCACGGTTTGATGGTTGACGTAGGACCTCGCCTCTTCCGGAGAAAAAGCTCGGATTAACGTAAAAGGCATCGAGGTCTTCATTCGTCGATGGCCTAGGTTGTTCGTGCGAGTTGGCGTGGGCCGGTCTTGGGGCTACATCTTGAGCGTGAGCTGAAAATTGTAACTGATGGGCTGTTTCAAAGCGTAGGTAAGCGGAACAGTCTCGCGGGCGGGGCTCGTGTAGTCGCCGCCCTTCGGACGGAGGGCGGAGGCGGTTTGAGCGATCGACGAATACTGCGGGCCGCGGTCGTTGAGCAGATTGTTGATCACGAGATTCGCGACGACTTCGCGGCGGTTCTTCAGGCGCCACGTGTAGCTCATGGTGCCGGTCACGATGTAGTAGTCTTCGGGCGTGTAGACTGCAGTGTAGGCGTCGACCTTGGGATCGTCGATGGCACGGAGCGGATTGGCGGGATCGGCGATCGTGTCGGAGGCCCGCGATCCGATGATCTGTTTCCCACGATAACGCACGCCGGCGCCGATGCGCAGGCCTTTGAGTCGGTCGGTCTGAAACGTGTAGTCGCCGAATACATTGACGATGGGCTGGTCCTGGGCGAGCCGCTTGCCGTCGACGATGTTTTGGCGGAAGGCCACGATGTTGTTGTAGGCGTTCGTGGCGTTCGTGGCATCGGGCGAGCGGGTGTTGATCGGGATCGAGAGGTCGACGCTGGCGAGGTTGTTGGTGTCGATGAGGACTCCGGCGTCCTTGGCGATCTGTTTGAAGAGTTCGGTATTTTTGTCGATGTAGGCCTTCACGTCGGGATAGAGGTTCGACTCGTAGACCTTGGGGAAACTCACGCTGCCAGTGAGTCGGAACGCGCGCGAAGGATTGTAGACGACCTCGAACTCAAAGCCGTTGCCGGAACGGGTGCGAATATCGCGATACTGCACGGGTAGAGTGCCCGCACCGCGGATGTTGCGGCCGACCGCGCTCTGGTCGCCGACGACGTTGGCATCGTAGAGAGAATTGAAGAAGCTCGGCCCGTCCTGCGAAATTGCTCCGTTGATCTCCTTGGTTTGGTAGTAAGTGAAATTCAGATTCAGGCGATTTTTCAGGAGCTCCATGCGCAGGCCATAGTCGACGCCGGTGGCAATGGTCGGCTCCAGCTGGCGCGCGTCGATGCGCACGATGCCGCCCGGCGGATTGAACGTTTCGGCGAAATTGATCGAAGGATTAAGCCAGGTCGCCAGATGGAGCACCGAGCCCACCGAGCGGGTGATTTGGCTGCCTTGCACGGGGTTCGGGTTGTAGTCGTCCTTGAAGCGGTCGCTGGCATAGAGCGGATCTCGGTCGCCATTCGGGGCAAGGCGGGGGCGGATGGCGGCTTCGAGCGGCGGGCCGACTTGATTACCGCCGGCGTCGCGCTGACGGTAGGTAAGGCTCGCGAAATCTTTCGGTGGACCCGGCCGCATGATGCGCGTGAGGCCGTCCCAATTGAGCGGATAGTCTCCCTTGTCGAGTTGCTGCACGGTTTGGAAAAAGTAGTCGTCCTTGCGCACCGCTCCGAGCACCACGAAGCGGCCCTTGAAGAACTTCGCGTTGATGGAGCCGAGGGCATACTTGAACTTTGAGGTATCGATCCGCTCGGTGTCGCGGCGCGCGATGTTGACGGCCCACATCGGCTGAATGTCCTTGGTTACGCGGGTGTTGGGATCGACATATTTGATCGTGCCCAGCGAGAGGTCGGGAATGGGGCGGCTGAAGTCGTTCCAGTAGCGGCGAATCCGCACCGTTTGCAGCACCGTGGATTCAAGAAAACCCCACTGGCGATGGTCGTCACCCTGCGCGACACTGAGGTAGCGGTAGTCTTGATCTTCCTCGCCGCGGTTGATGCCTCCGAGGGTGTTGAACGCAAAATTACCCCAGCGCGTGTCGAGCACGTAGGCGGCGGCGCCGCGCACATTGTTGTAGTCAAACTTCCGGGTGGCGCGCATCAACGAACCGTCGCCGTAAGCCTGTTTGAAATGCGGATTCGGTGCGCCGTTCGGGAGCACCTGATTGATGTCGATGTAGGTGTCGTTGCTGCTGCGGTTCTGTTCGCCGTTAATTTTCACGCGGGAGCGATTCAGGTCGGCGGCCACCTCGAAGTAGAAGCTGCCGAGGCGTTGGTTGAGGGTGACTTGGAGGTCCTTGAACCGCTGCGTCAGAATCGGTGCGTCCGGCGAGATGGTGAACTCCTCGGACGGAGGGCGGAAAAAAGAATTGGCGATGGCGGTGCCGAAGCGGTTGTTCGGGATATTCACCGCGTGGAGAAACGTCGCGCCATTGCTGGCGAACGACGGCAGGCTGCCCTGCAGGAAGCCCGCGAGCGGGGTCGTCGTGCTCGCCCCGCCGGCGAGAGTGACGGGATCGTTTTGGTAATTCATGATCGCGTTCGCCCCGGAGAACGGATCGTAGACGTAGTAGTTGGCGCCGCGGCGGCCGACGCCGAGGGCGTTGGCGTTGGCCGGCAGGGTCGCCGCACCGGCGGCAGTGTTGAACACGGTTTTACCGTCCCAGCCGGAGAGTCGATCATCGAGCGTGGTGAAACCGGACTGGCGGGAGTTGTTGCCGTATTCACCTTCGACGCGAATTTCGGCGCCGCGAAAGGGCTTCAGGGTCGTCGTCAGAAACACCGCTTTGCGTTTGTCGAAATCTTTCAACCGCCAACCGCTGCTGTCGCCCCAGACGCCGCTGGTGCGCAGGGCAAATTTTTCGTTCAACGGTTGGTTCGCATCAAAGGTTGCGCGGTAGTTCCGCCATGAGCCGACGCTCAGCTGAACGCTCTGCGCGGCGCGGTTGGTCTGCGCGCGCTTGGTCGTCGACGAGCTCACGCCGCTGAGCGAACCGTTGCCGAACAGGATGGAGTTCGGGCCGCGACCAAAGTCGTAGCGTTCGAGATTGAAACTGTCGCCATTGTTGTACTGAGGGAAAAAATTCCGCTGCGGACGGGTGTTGCCCGTGCCGCGGGTCGTGTAGTTGATGGGGGCGGCGAAGAAATTCTGCATGCCGTTGTCGACGTTAAGTGTGCTGCTGGTGGTCCATTCGGCCGCGCTTTGCAGGTCGGTGATGCCCAGCGCGTCGATGAAATCCCGCGTAATCACGGAGTAGGCGACAGGCGTGTCGCGAAGATCGCCCGCGAGGCGCCCGCCGGCCAGCGAACTGGCGGCGGCGAAACCGTTGTCCTTGTCCGAGCTTACCTCGAACGGCGAGAGCACGAGGGTCGCGGTGGTCGGCTCAGGAGTGGTCTTGGTGGGTGCGACTGCTTGGGCCAGCACGAGGCTGGGCAGGAGAAGGACAGCGAGGAGGGGGCGCAGGGCGATGTGCATGGTGGGGCGAACGGAGTGGGGAGAGCTGCCGCAATGGGGGAGGGCAGTGGATGATGGCAAAAGGTTGCATGATTCATCCTGCCTGCACTAGCCGAATCTTCCGCGGCAATAAAAACGTGGGTAAAAGCTACCTTGCCAGCCGGAAAGACCGCCCCAAGCCTCCGCCACTCGAATGAGCACTGCGGTTAAAATTTACGACACTACCCTCCGTGATGGCACGCAGGGTGAAGGCATCAGCTTTTCCGTCACCGACAAGCTGCTGATCGCCCAAAAGCTCGACGCGTTCGGGGTCGACTACATTGAGGGTGGTTTTCCCGGGTCAAACCCGCGCGATATCACGTTTTTCCAAGAGGCGAGGAATTTGAAGCTCAAGCATGCCCGTCTGGCGGCGTTTGGTTCAACGCGGCGGGCGAATACCAAATCCGAAGACGATGGGCAATTGCGCGCGCTCCTCGATAGCGGCATGCCCGTGACGACGATCGTCGGGAAAACCTGGACCTTGCACGTCACGGAGATTCTTCGCACGACGCTTGAAGAGAACCTTGCGATGATTGAGGACTCCGCACGCTACCTCGTGGCGCAAGGTCGCGAGGTGATCTACGACGCGGAGCACTATTTCGACGGCTACAAATCTGATCCCGACTATGCCCTCCGCACGCTGGCGGCTGCGCTGCGGGGCGGTGCGAACAACTTAACTTTGTGCGATACGAACGGCGGCACGCTCGTCGATGAATTCAAGGAGATGGTCGCCCGGGCGGTTAAAGAATTCGGCGCCGACAAGGTAGGCGTGCACTGCCACAATGACGGCGGTCTGGGGGTCGCCTTGACACTCGCGGGCGTGGGCGCCGGTGCGACGCTCGTGCAAGGCACGATGAACGGATACGGCGAGCGGGTCGGTAACGCCAATATGGCGACCGTGCTACCCAATCTTTTTCTGAAGATGGACCGTACGGCGCGTTGCGCGGCGAACCTCACGCAGCTGCGCGACCTCTCGTTGTTCTTCGACGAATTGGCGAACTTACGCCCAGACCCAAAGGCACCGTTTGTCGGGCAGTCGGCCTTTGCGCACAAGGGCGGGCTGCACGCAAACGCCGCGCAGAAAGTGGCGCGTAGTTACGAGCATATCGATCCGGCGCTCGTTGGAAATCGCACGCGCGTGCTGGTGTCCGATATGGCGGGGCGCAGCAGTCTTGCGCTGAAGGCGAAAGAGTTGGGGCTCGAACTCGATGAAAAGCGGCCGGAGATGAAGGGACTGATCGAGGAACTGAAGGAACGGGAATTTCGTGGCTACGAATACGAGGCGGCGGATGCGTCGTTTCGCTTGTTGGTCGAAAAACACCTCGGTCAGCGGCGCGCATTCTTCGAAGTGGAGAGCTACCGCGTAATGGTTGAGCGGCATGGTGCCGATCTTTGGTCGGAGGCAACCGTGAAGCTCAAGGTAGGGGGCGAATTGGTCCACACGGTGGCGGAGGACGCCGGTCCCGTGGGCGCACTCGACAAAGCGCTACGGCTCGCACTTGAAAAAACTTATCCGCAAATCCGGACGGTGACACTGCGTGATTTCAAAGTTCGGATTCTGGAAAACACCGGCAACACCAGCGCGCGCACGAGGGTGCTAATCGAGAGCGGCGACGGCAACCGCATCTGGGGCACGGTCGGGGTGAGCGACAATATCATCGACGCGAGCTGGGAAGCGTTACGTGAGTCGGTGGAGTTCAAGCTGTCGAAAGATTAATGGCAGTGGAGAAATTGCTGATCGATGGCTGCAACGATTTATGTCGAAGGGATCTCCAATCGGGAGTTCTTCGAGCGCCATGCGGCTCCCGGGCGTATTGGTTTATATGGAGGTCCCGAGCTGATTAACCGGATTATTGGCCGAGCCCAGCGGCATCTAGACGACGAGGCGGCGTGGAGCCGGTGGTCGCATGCTTTTCTTTTTCAGGGACGTCGGGCGGACGGATATCATTGGGTGGTTGAGTCTGACCTCGATATTCACCGGAAGCACATCCGACTGGGTGTGCAGGAAAATCGGGTGACGAAATATCACGACGATGCCCACACAACGGCGCTGGCGGTGCTGGATTTTGGGCTGACTCCGGCACAAGTAGAGCGCGTGCTGGCCGGTGCGCTGGAACTCGTGGCGCAGCGGACGAAATATTCGCTCCGTGAGTTGGTGGGCACGGCGTGGGCGTTGCGGCACCCCGAGTGGCGGCCCCGCGAAAACTTGCTCGCCCGTGATCAAACGTATTTCTGCTCCGCTTTCGTGCGGCATGTTTTTGCCGGTGCAGGCGTGGATCTGGCCGCGGGCATTGACGAAAAAAATACTGCGCCAGAACACATCGTTCGCACGACGATTCCGCACACCAAGTGGGTGATGGTGCGCGGCGAGGCTCCTACTGGGCGCGTGCGCGGCCTCGTGAAAAAAGTGAAGGCACGCCTGCGCAGTCGAGCATCACGTCTCTGAGGGTGAAGAACACCGCAATTCAGGGAGTTGCCTCGTCATCGGCTGGCAGGGTGGATGGGGACGGGATTTGGTGGGGTGGAGTCACGGCTTGCCCTTAATTGATTGGGAGACGGCCAATGACTTGAATTTCACGACGAAAAAAGCCTTGCCGTCCGCGTGACGAGTCGAGAACTTCCGCCCTCCTTGTCTGGTAGGATACTCAAGTGGCCAACGAGGGGAGACTGTAAATCTCCTGGCTAACGCCTTCCTCGGTTCGAATCCGAGTCCTACCACCAATTTTCCCGCACCGTCGGAGGCTAGGTAGCCCGAACGGGGAGCGATTCGCCGGCTCACGCGTGTTTTTCCGGCGGTTGGGCGATTCGAGATTGTCGTGCGATGAAAAAACTCGCGGTTTCGGCTGATTTTTCTCCCGTTTCCTGCCACCACTCCTTTCGTTCACGGTCCCTAGGTTTCTAAAATCATGAAGCATTTGTCGTCTCCCGAATTTCCCGCAATTCCTTGGTTGGTGACCGCTCCGACGAGAAAACTGTTGGCCGTGTGTCTGATGGTTTTTGGCTGCGTTCGGGTCGTAGTAGCCCAGCCCGTCTCCACGACGACTTTCGCCGGGCAGGCGGGTTCTCGTGGCAGTGCCGACGGTGCAGGTTCGACGGCTCGATTCTTCGGCCCAAGTGGCATAGTCGCGGATGGGGGCGGTGGGTTTTACGTGGCCGACGCGTTGAACAATACGATTCGTCGAGTGAGTTCGGCGGGTGTGGTGACGACTGTGGCGGGTGGAAACATCAACGAGATTACCAGCCTTCCTGATCGTGGTTATGCCGATGGTTCAGGTCGAAGTGCGTTGTTTTCATTCGGAGTCACCGAAACATCGGGCGTTGGCGCGCGCACCATGGGGTTCGATAGCAAGGGAAACCTCTACGTTGCCGATACGTTGAACTACGTTATCCGCAAAATGACGCCCGACGGTGTCGTCACAACCTTGGCCGGTTCTCCCGGAAATTCAGGGAGCGTGGATGGGGCCGGAGCCGCCGCCCAGTTTTCCTCACCGTATGGCGTCGCCGTCGATGGCGGCGGGAATGTATTTGTGGCTGATTCGGGCAACAACGCGATTCGCAAGATCACCTCGGCAGGCGTCGTAACGACCTTTGCCGGAAAAGCTGGTCCGAATGCGGGGAATACCAACGGCAACGCGACCGATGCGCGGTTTAATAATCCGAGCGGGCTGGCGGCGGATACCGCAGGCAATCTTTACGTGTCTGATACCAATAATCACACCATCCGCAAAGTTACGGCGGCTGGCTTGGTCACTACATTGGCGGGGCTTGCTGGCAGCAAGGGCAGCTCGGACGGAATTGGATTGAGCGCACGTTTTAGCAGTCCAACGGGAATCGCGGTGGACAATGCGGGTAACATCTACGTGGCGGACACGGGTAACGTCACGATCCGGAAAGTGACGCCCACGGGTGGCGTCAGCACGCTCGCGGGATTTGCCGGTCTGTCCGGAGCTATCGACGGCACCGGCAATGCCGTTCGCTTTACCACGCCCTACGGTGTCGCGGTGGACGGAGCCGGCAATGTGTATGTTGCCGACACTGGCAATCACACGATTCGGAAGGGCGTGGTGGCGTCGGCATCGGCTGGCACGGTCGCCATCCAGACGCAGCCCAAGAGTCAGTATGTAAACGTTGGCACCAGAGTTTCTCTCTCGGTGGAGGCCACGGGCACGCCGACACCAACCTATCAATGGCAGAGAAATAATTTGAATGTAGGGGGCGCGACGAATGCGACCTTAACCTTTGCCTCGATTCAGTTTTTGGACGAAGCGAACTACACGGTAGTTGTGACGAGCAACAACGTGTCGATAACGAGCACACCGGGTTCAATCCAAGTTTATCCGGCGAATCTCGCTATCCCCGGTCTCATTTTTCGAACGCAGCCAACTGACCAAGCGTTGTTGGCCGGGCAGAGTGCAACGTTGTTCGTGGAAGTCGTCGGCTCGGCAACGCCGACATTTCAGTGGCAAAAAAATGAAGTGAATATCCCCGGAGCGACGAATGCCGCGTTCACGATCACCTCTTTGCAAGCGGCCGATGCGGGGAGTTATCGAGTCGTCGTGACGGCCGGGGGCGAAGTCCAGAATTCGATCGCAGTATCGCTTTCGGTAGGCGGAGCGATTAGCCCTCCGCCGCCACCACCACCACCACCGCCCGTGGCGGTGGGCCGGATTATCAATCTCTCGATTCTTACCACCATTGCCGCCGGCGGTGATAATTTTACGATGGGATATGTGGTTGGTGGCAATGGCACGACGGGCGAAAAGCCGCTGGTCATCCGTGCGGCTGGCCCTTCGCTGGGTGCACTCGGGGTGCCGGCGACCTTGGAAGATCCAAAATTGGAGTTGTTTGCTGGGGCGACCAAAACCGGTGAGAACGACAATTGGGGGGGCTCAACTCAATTGACGGCCGCGCTGGCTGCTGTGGGTGCGTTCGCTTATGTCGGGCCAACCTCGAAAGATGCGGCGACGACGGCGAATATCACGTCGCGTGACAACTCGGTCGTTGTTTCCGCGGCCAACAACGGCGCCGGGACGGTAATTGCAGAAATTTATGATGCGACCCGCACCGATGCCTTCGTTGCCGCGACGCCCCGGCTGATCAATGTGTCGGTGCGGAAAAACCTGGGGACCGGATTAACCGTCGGTTTTGTATTGGGCGGCGGGGCGGCAACGAAGGTGCTCATTCGCGCCGTCGGTCCGACGCTTGGCGTATTCGGCGTGCCCGGCGTAGTGGCCGATCCACAGCTCGTGCTGTTTAATGACAAGTCTGCAAAAATCGGCGAAAACAACGACTGGGGCGGGACAGCTGAACTCACGGCGGCATTCGCTTCGGTGGGGGCCTTTGCCATGCCGGCGACTTCAAAGGACGCAGCGGTTTTGGTGTCGCTTCAACCGGGACTCTATTCGGTCCAAGTCACGGGCACGGCCAATTCGACCGGGGTCGCCTTGGTGGAAGTCTACGAAGTGCCCTGAGATGCACCTTGCTTAGGGGCGTCGACGCGTGGCTTCGAGTTGCGCACGCACGGCAGCAAGGTTTTCCCGCGCCGGGCCAGAGGCAGGATTGAGCCGCAAAGCCGTTTCAAGCGAGCCCATGGCTTTGGTGAGTGGACGTCGTCGAAGACGAACGGCCCGGAAAAGCTATTGGCGTAAGCCAACAGTGTGATGAGAATGATCGAGCCGCCGGCCAGCAATAGGTGCCGGGTTGCGGGGGTTGGTGTCCCGGGTTGCTGTTTTTCAAACGGTGGCATGGACGACGTCAAAGGGCGACTGGGACTGGCCAAGTTTGGCCTTCGCCGCATACCTGATTTGCGACGTGTGTCTGAATGTGTCTACATGTAACTTCTTCTCGTGATCGTCCCGATTGCTCCTACCGTTTTTCAGTAACCTTCGAAACCTCTCGGGTCCTCTTTGCCGCGCCGAAAGCCATGTCTGAACTTGATCCAAAACTCACTGACTTACTGATGCGCGAAGCGCATCTGAGGCTGAGTCGTGAGCATTTGCGGCCGGTGTGGGTGGCGAAAGAGGCGGAGTTACGCGCGGTGCAGACGGCCAAACCAACATTTTTGCCGATCATGGGCCGGCGGGCCAAGGAAGAGTATCACGCCCGGTTGGCGGCGGCGCAGGAGACCGTCACGATTTTGCGCAACGGTCTCGAAGTCATCGAGCGGTGTGAGCCGCACATCAAGAAAATGATCGAGGAGGAAATCGAGAATGTGCTGCGCGCCCAGTGTGCGGAGTATGTGGAGGCGCTCGCCGCGCGGCGTCAGAAGGAGGATTGGGTGCGCTGTCTTGATCGTTTCTCGGTCAAAATTTTCGAGTTTACCCGCTCCTTGGGCAACGTGCGGAATGTCGCGTGTTCCGGCTACGGACGTGAAGCCAAGGTTTATTCACAAGGTGCGGTGCAAGCGTTCATGCTGGCGATTACCGCGGCGCAGGCGGTCGAAGATGAGATCAAGTTTGCGAATCGAATTTCCGCGGAACAAACACGCCTTTTGCAGGCCAACGGCTTCGATTGTCGGCCCCTGCCTCGTTTGCAGGAGACCGGTTATGCAGTTTGGGTTTCCAAGATAAGTTCGCTCGCGCTGGCCGATGCCCAGGTGCAATTCGATCTGCTGATTGAGCAAACAAAGATTCTTTACGAAACTGGTATTCCTGAACTGAAGGGACAGGCGGATGCAGTAGAGGTCGCGCAAGGTAACGAGCTGCATAATTTCCTGCTGGCGGCGTGGGATCAATTTCGCGCCGAAGTCGCTCCGAATATCTATTCGGGTGACACCGAGCGAAATGTCACGGAGACGGAACGGATGCTGGTCGCGGCGGCGCGAAACAGTGTGCTCGGTCGACTGGAGTCGACGCCGGCGGCGACGACCGATTAGAACCGACGTTTGTAAAGATTGCCTTCAGCGTCGCGGAACACGATTTCGCTGTTTTCGATCGACTGGAGGATGAGGCCCTCGGTGACCGTATCACCTGGCTCAAAGATGATTCCGCGGACGCTCAGCCTTTGGCTGCCGCCTGCGGCGGCCCCGGTGATCGGGAGGGTTCGAACTCTGTCAGCCAAAATCGGTGATGGCTTGGAGCGGACGGGGTCGGCGGCAAGGGAGGCGGCTGGCAGTGAAATGGCGGCGCTTGCCTGCGTTGTAGGCGTCGATATCGCAGGTGCGCTTGATCTGCGGTAATACCAGGCAGCGGCTCCAAGAATCATGGCCAAAAACACCAATCCGGCGGTCACGATGAACCATCGCGTAATCTTCGGAGGTGGAACCGGGGAGTACTGCGACGGCGCCGGTTTGGGCGTTCCCGTGGCGGTTCGCAGTTTTGTGAGAAACGGATTTGGGGTCCCTGCCTTTTGAAAGCTCGGCACGTTGTGCAGAGTTCCGGGCAACGGGGGCGTTACCTTCCGGCCTTGGCTCTTGGCGAGTGCTGCTGCGATGTGGCTTTGACTCACAAGGGCGAATGTATCTCGGTGCACGGGGTGCGTGAAGCCCCAAATCAGCACGGTTGGCTCACAACATGCCGGCGGCGCGGAAACTGAAAAAGCCTCGGCCCAGCGGATCGTTCGACACGCGGCCGATCACGACATGGTCGATGAGTTCGATGTCCACCGTTCGGGCGGCTTCACGAAGTTGACGGGTGACCTGGATATCCGCAGCGCTCGGGGCCGGGTCACCGCTGGGGTGATTGTGGACACAAACCACCGCACAGGCGGACTCCCGGATGGCGGCGCGAAAAACTTCGCGGGGGTGGGCGAGGGAAGCGGTGGCGGTGCCGGAGGTGATTTCCACGCGTTTGAGGAGGCGGTTTTTGCGGTTAAGGCAGAGCACCCAGAATTTTTCCACGTCGAGGCCAATGACGAGCGGAGCGAAGTGAGCGGCGACGAGGTCGGCCCGATTCAGCAAGGGCGCGTCGCCGGCCTGTTGGCCGACGACGCGGAGGGCGATTTGCATCACCGTGATCAGTTGGAGCGCTTTGACGTGACCGATTCCTTTGAGTTTGCGGAAGTCCTGTTCCTGCCAGTTGGCCAAGCCCGCGAGGGAACCGGCCTCTGCGAGCAGGCGTGAGGCGAGGGTAAGCACGTCTTGTCCGCGGGTGCCACTGCGTAAAATCATGGCAAGCAGTTCCGTGTCGCTGAGCGCGCTCGCACCGTATTTTTCGAGCCGCTCTTGGGGTCGCTCGCCGACGGCTGTTTCACGCAGGCGATTGGGGATGGGGTAGTCGGGTGCTTCGGCCACGGCTTTAGTTTGGACAGAATAATCGGCGGTGCCAATCCTTGGTGTGCATGAATCCACTCCGCGTCGTTGTCTGGGGCGAAAATATTCACGAACAGCAGGACTCGGCTGTCGTGGCCATTTATCCGCGAGGGATGCACGCCGCGATCGCGGACGGGTTGCGGGAAAACTTGCCGAGCGCAACCGTCTCGACCGCGACGTTACAGGAGCCGGAGCATGGGCTGACGGAGGAGCGGCTGGCCGCGACCGATGTGCTGACGTGGTGGGGACATCGTGGGCATGCCGAGGTGAGCGACCAAGTGGTGGAGCGGGTGCAGCGCCGGGTGCTTGAAGGCATGGGATTGATGGTTCTTCACTCGGGTCACTACTCGAAGATCTTCAAGCGCCTCATGGGCACCGCATGTTCGCTGACCTGGCGAGTGGCGGGGGAGCGGGAGAGGATCTGGGTTTGCCAGCCCGGCCATCCGATCGCGCAGGGGATTGATCGCTATTTCGAGCTGCCGCAGGAGGAGATGTATGGCGAACCCTTCGGTGTGCCGTCGCCAGATGAGCAAGTTTTTATTTCCTGGTTCGCAGGCGGAGAAGTGTTTCGGAGTGGCTGCTGCTGGCGGCGCGGCAATGGAAAAATTTTCTACTTCCGGCCAGGGCACGAAATTTACCCAACCTATCACGATAAAAACGTGCGACGCGTGCTGGCCAATGCCGCAGAGTGGCTACGGCCGCAGGGGAAGTGGGTCGACTCATGTTCTAATACAAAGATCCCCGCGGAGCAGAGTAGATTGGCTTAATCGGGAAATCAGGAGGGCGTCCACACGGTTGCCCTAATATTTCCCGATGCTCTGTCGGTCAGAGCATGCGAAGGAGTTGCGAATGCGATCTTCCACGCTCAGCTGCCGATCCAGCGCAAACTGGGCGCACTCAGTAGTGTTTCACGTAGCCGTTGCGACGTAGGCGTTCGAGCCAGCGTTCCTGACCGCTGCGGGACATCTGAGTCACGATGATGCGTTCGATTTGGTCACGGACCTCGTCGATCGGCTGGATACCGGCGAACTTGCGGTCTTCGGCGAAGAGGAGGAAACAACCTTCAGGGAGAATGACCGGTTGGGACGATTCACCTTTCTTCAGGGCAAAGGCCGGGTCGCTGAATTCCTTCTTAAAGTCGGAGCGTTTGAGCCAGCCCCAATCGCCGCCCTTGGATTTACGGGCGTCTTTGCTGTATTCCTTGGCGAGGTCTTCGAAACTAGTGCCCGTTTTGAGCTTGGCTAGGATATCGCCACCCATCGTCGTGAGCTGGGCGTCGGTTTCGCCGTCGTTGCGCGTGAGCTGAATGAGGCGGAGGTGCACTTCGTCTTCGCGGTAGAAACGATCTTTGTTCTCATTGTAGAACGTTTCGATCTTCACCGGGCTGATCACACTCTGGGATTTCCGCTGCTGGCCCTGCATATAGCGGTAGATGATTTCGTCTTCCTGTTCCTTGCGGAACTCGCGGAGAGTCGTGCCGCGGGAGCGAAGGTAGGCGAGGAACTTCGAGCGGTCGTTGTCGAACTGGTCGCTCTGCATGCGGGCGATTTCCGCGTCCACGATGGCGTCCGGGATGTGTTTCTTTTCGTCCTTCTTGAATTCTTTGATGATCAAGACGCGGTCGATCAGGTCTTGAATCACGCTGTCCTGCAGCGCTTCGATCTTCGCGTTATATTCCTGCTCGTTGCGGATGTTTTCGCGCTGGAGACCGGGCAGGAGCGGGGTGATTTCCCGGCTGACGTCGGCGACCGTGATGATCTTGTCTTCGGCGACTGCGACGATGCCGTTCGCGTAGCGGAGATTCAGGTTGTCCCCGGCCGCGGGGGCGGAGGGTTGCGCGCAAAAACCAGTGGCGGCCAGCGTGGCGGAGAGGGTATAGGCGAGACTGCGGCGGAGCGTCATGGAGTCGGCAGATTGTTCAGAAAAATGATGATTTCACGTAAACGTAGAAGGGGCTTCGGGGCGGTCAACCTTGGAAACCGGGTGCCAACCTGCACCCAATCGTCGCGGCGGCCGCTGTTTCGCAGGCATTTCAGCCGGCTCGACTCGGTTTCGACGGAGACGATGCCCTTTTGTTCCGCTCGGACGCGGATTTCGGTGACGAGGAGGAGGGCCTTTACTTCGTCGCCAAACTTTCCAAAACGGTCGCGGAGGTCCGATTCGATCAATTTGAGAGAGGGCAACCCATCGGCGAGGGCGAGTTTGCGGTAGAAATCGATCCGCAGGCGGGTCTCGCTGAGGTAGGCTGACGGGATGCGCGCCTGAATTTTTTCGACTTCGACCGCCCCACCGGCGGCGTGTTCGGCATCGCGGATGGCGGTGTAGCTGTCGGCATGGCGGCCGCGGTCCGCCTCGCCTGGGCTCCGCCCCGCGCTTTCGCCGACGAATACGAAGTCGAGTTTGACGTTGGCACGGATGGCCGAGGCGGACTTCTCGCCCTTGAGGCGGGCGACGGATTGGCGGAGCAGCTGGCAGTAGAGTTCGAAACCGATGCCCACGATGTGCCCGCTCTGTTCAGCGCCCAGCAGATTGCCGGCGCCGCGCAGTTCGAGATCGCGCATCGCGATGCGGAAGCCGGCGCCGAGTTGGTTGTGCTGACGCATCGCGGTGAGACGCTGCCGGGCGACTTCGAGCAGGCGCGTGTGGCGGTGGAGCAGGAGATAGGCGTAGGCTTGGTGCTTGAATCGACCGACGCGGCCGCGCAGTTGATAGAGTTGCGAGAGCCCGAAACGGTCGGCGCCTTCGATAATGATTGTGTTGCAGTTGGGGATATCGAGACCGCTTTCGATGATCGTCGTGCAGACCAGTAGTTGGTAGCGACCGGCGACAAACTCGGTCATGACTTCTTCGAGTTCGTCAGCGTCCATCTGGCCATGGCCCGTGCCGATGATGATGTCGGGTATCAGCTCGCGCAGGCGGGCGGCGACGAGCTCGATCGTCTGCACGCGATTGTGGAGGTAGAAAACTTGGCCTCCGCGCCGGATTTCGTGGCGCACAGCGTCGACTACGATTTTCTCGTCGTAGGTTTTGACGATGGTCTGGATTGGGTGGCGGTTCGTCGGGGCGGTTTCGATCACGCTCAGATCGCGCGCGCCGGTGAGGGCCATGTAGAGCGTGCGCGGGATCGGCGTCGCACTCATGGACAATACGTCCACGGTGGCGCGCATGGCCTTGAAGGCCTCTTTGTGTTTCACGCCGAAACGTTGCTCCTCGTCGATGATCACGAGCCCGAGTTCCTTGAAAATGACGTCGCGCTGGAGCACGCGGTGGGTGCCGATGAGGATGTCCACCTGACCGGCCGCGACGGCCGTGAGGATTTTCTTCTGTTCTGCTTTGGTCCGGAAACGACTGACCATCTCGACGGCGATGGGGTAGCCGGCCATGCGTTCGCGAAACGTGTTGAGGTGTTGTTGGGCCAGGACGGTGGTCGGCACGAGCACGGCGACTTGGCGTCCGCCTTGCACGGATTTGAACGCGGCGCGAATGGCGACCTCGGTTTTACCGAAACCGACGTCGCCGCAGATCAGGCGATCCATGGGACGTGTGCGCTGCATATCGTCCTTCGTGTCCGTGATCGCTTTGAGTTGGTCGCGGGTTTCGGTGAAGGGAAACGAGGCCTCGAATTCCTTCTGCCACGTCGTGTCCTCGCCGAACGCGTGACCGGGTTGCGCTTCCCGGGCGGCGTGAATGCGGAGTAATTCCGCCGCGAGATCGATGGTTGCGCGCTCGGCGGCCTGGCGGGCCTTCTCCCAACGGCCGGAACCGATGCGGCCGAGCTGCGGTTTGGCTTTGCTGAGTCCGACGTAGCGGCTGATGAGGTGCGATTCCTGTAACGGCACGTGGAGCGTCACGTGATCATCGAACTCCAGGGAGATCACTTCGCGGATGCCCTGTACCGTGTCGAGTTTCGTGAGGCCGCGGTAGAGCGCGATGCCGTGCTGCAGGTGAACGACAAAGTCGCCTTCAACCAACTCCGAGAAATCGAGGAGCTGGTCGATTTGGGCGCGTTGGGCGGTGGCGCGGGGATTGAGCGAGGGGCGGCGTTGACGTTGGCGTCCGAAAATTTCCGTCTCCGTAACGACGACGAGGCCGGCGGTGGCCGCCTTATCCCACGGAAGTGCGAGGCGTGCGGTGTCACGAAACGTGAGGCGAAAACCTTCGTTGAGCGAACCGCGCAGGAACTTGGGCCTGATGTGTTTTAGCGTGCCGTCCTCGGCGAGGATTTCCTGCGTGCGCTGCTCTTCGCCCTCTTTAGATACGACGAACACGACACTGTAACCGGCTTTACGCCAACCGGCGACTTGGACGAGAAACGTGCGCCGCGCCTCTTCTTCAACCTGCAAACGTTCTTGCGCGACGAGCGAATCTTCAGGGTAGCTGCGATGATGGGCGAGGCTCTCGGTGTCCCACGTCAATTCGGTGGCGTTGGGGTCAAAGATGGCGCTGGCTTCGTCGATATCGCTCACCCCAAAGGCGGCGGCGCACTTGGCGAGCAGCGGGGTCAGCCCGTCGAAACCCTCGCGGGCGAACCCACTGAACTCCTCTTCGAGTGCAGCCGGTTCAATCAATACGAGTTGGGTGCTCGGGGTGAGGTAGTCGGCGAGGCCGGTCCGGGATTCGCCGAGTTTTACGCGCGGCGACGCGGAGAGCGTGATTTGCTCGACGCTGGCGCCGGAGCGTTGGGTGACGGGATCGAATTCGCGAATTTCCTCGATGTCATCGCCGAAGAAGTCGAGGCGATAGGGTTGGTTTGCCGTGACCGGATAGAGGTCGATGATTCCGCCGCGAATTGCATAATGGCCGGGGGCCTCGCAAACGGCCTCGGAATCGTAATCCAGTTTTTGGAGTTGTGCGAGCAGGCCTTGAAACGATTGGTGCTGGCCGCGGGTGAGGGTGAGTTCGCGGGTCGCGAATTCTTCGAGGGCGGGGACCGGTTGCAGCAGGGCGGCTGGGGTTGTGACGACGATGACGGTGTCGGGCGTCGAAGCCATCCCGCGCACCGCGCGCAGTCGGGAGAGCACGGTGAGGCGATCACTCGAAGCCGCGAACGCTTCGCGCATATCGCGATTGTCGGTCATCGACTCGGGAAAGACCAAGGTGCGGCACGGCTGCGCGGCACCGGCCGCCGCGTGAAAAAAACCAATATCGTCGGCGATATGTTCGGCGGTCTTGAGATCCTCGGCGACGACCAACCAGACTGGTGCGGAGCTAACTCGGGCCAACTCAGCCACGATGGCACCACGGGCGGCGGGGCAAATGCCGGTGAGCTTGGTGCGCGGGGACGTGGCGGCCATGGGGGAGCGGGATGTTGGGGAAACTGGACGGATCCGGAAAAACCAGTTCCCTAAATGTTTTCCAAGGCGGCTCGCGCGGCGGATTCTTCGGCGAGTTTTTTTGACGTGCCGCAGCCGGTGCCGACCCGGCGGTCCAAGAGGAAGACCGTGACTTCGTATTCGCGCGCATGGTCCTGCCCATCGACCCGCACGACCTCGTAGCGGAGCGCATTGTTGCCGTGTGCTGGTTGGATAAGTTCCTGGAGCCGGCCCTTAGGGTTGTCGACGTCCTCGACTACCGCCAAGCGATCAGCGAGCGACCCGTAAAGACCAAGCAATAGGTGGCGGACAGTCGAAAAATCGCTGTCAAGGTAGATGGCACCCACGAGCGCTTCGAAGGCGTCTCCACTGGCCGCGGCCCGGGTGCGTCCGCCGGTGGCTTCTTCGCTGGCACCCAAACGGAGGGATTCGTCGAGTTTGATTTCGCGGGCGAGCCGGGCAAGGAACGAACCGTTGGCAAGGGCTGCACGACGTTTGCTGAGCAAGCCTTCCCGGTCGGCTGGAAAGAGTCGAAACAAAGCCTCCGTCAAAACGATTTGGAGCACGGCGTCGCCGAGGAACTCGAGCCGTTGGTTACACTCCGCGGTGGGATCATCCTGGAGGTAGGACGTATGGGTGACGGCCTGGCGGAGCAAAGCGGAATTGCAGAACGTGTAACCGATGCGCTCTTGGAGTTGGCCGAGGGCGTCTTTCATGAACTGGCGCTGGAGTAGCGGCGTAGGCCGCGTTGAAATACGAATAGGGCGGTGGCAAACCAGACGACAGTGGCGGCGAGCAGACCGAGCGTCCAAGTGGGCTGAAAGCCGCGGAGCAATGTTTCCGCAGGTGCGTTGCTCACGACGACGACTGGCAAAAACCACACGAACAGCACGCTGCCGATTCCCTTGAATGCGGCGCGCGGTAGCCGGGAAAACTCCGAGAGCGTGAAATAGCTGCCTTCGATGCCTTGGACGCTGGTCAGCCAGAACGCCAAGGAAATCGTAATGACGAGAATGCTGTAGTGGATGACGATTCCGCAGACGATCATCAGGGCATAGACGGCGAGCTGGAGCAGCGAGGGATGCAGGTTCAGCTGATGGGCCGAATAGGCGACGACGCCCAGCGCGACGAGTGAGTTCAGCAGACTGTCGGGGTCGAGTTTACGGGTGGACGCCATGAACAGCACGTTGCCGGGTTGCGCGAGGAAGAAGTCGAAGTTGCCGCTCCGGATGTTGCGTCCCATCTCAAACAGGCTGCTCCAGAAAAAGCCCATCAAGAAACGTTGCACGAGGAGCGAAGTGCCGACGAGCAGCATCATCTCGTATTTGCTCCAACCGGCCACCGAATCGGTGTGCTGGTAGATGACGGAGATCATCAGCAGATTCACGCTCATCCAGAACAATTCGACCGTCGCCCACAGGAAAAAATCGAACCGAAACATCAGCATCCGCGAAATCGAGTAGCGGGCGCTGGCAAGCCAGATTTCAAGATAGTGGCGCATGGTGAACCGTTCGGTCAGCCGCCGACCGCCGTGTGGCGTCGCAGGCCGCGCGTCCAAAGGAGTTGGTTAACGCCGAGTAGCACCAAGACCCAAAACAACTGGATGCCGAATCCACTTAAGGTCGACGCGAGATCGATGCGACCAGTGAAAATTGCCGTGGGAAAGTAGGTCTGGTAGTAGAACGGCAGATATTGCGCGATGCGGAAAATCCACGCGGGCATCAGGTCGAGCGGAAACATCTGCCCGCCGAGGAGCGATTCGATGGCCATCGAGAGGATAATGAATCCTTGGATTTCCAGAAACCAAAACGTCAGTAGCCCGAAACAGTAGGCGATGCTGAACTGGATGACGGCGGACAATGCCATGGCCGGCACCACGAGGGCGAAACGCCACGTTTCATGCGGCAAGGAAATTTGGTCGTGAAGCAGCGGGAGTGCGACCAGCAGAGGGAGCAAAATGAGGGAGCCGGTCACGAGGCGAGCTGCGACAAAAATACTGAAGCGATAGAGGAAATAGTTGATCGGTTTGAGGAGGAATTGGTTGATCAAGCCGTTGCGGATATCCTCGCTGATCTGGTAGTCTTCGTTGAACGCCCCGACGAAAAACTGCATCACGAGCATCACTAGAAAATAGGTCAGCGTCTGACCGAAATTGAAGCCTCCGATCGAGGGGGTGTGCGCAAAGGCAGCACCCCACAAGATGAACACGACCGCCAGATGAAACAGGGAGAAGAAGCCGCGCACCGCAAAATTCACGCGGTAGACCAAGTTGCTCTGCAGTCCGATGAGGAAGGCCTGACGGTATTTCAGCAAAGGAGCAAACATCGCGAGTGAGAAGTGAGCAGCGGGTGGTGCGGAGCGCAAGCGGTGGGAGCGGCGGGGTCCGCGTCACGAGTTATGACCGTGGGCAGCTACTTGTTGTTGAGGCCGAAGCGCTCAATCACTTCCTTGGCGAGACCCCGGTAGGCACTGGCCCCGACGCCGTTGGGGTCATAGGCGAAGATGGGTTTACCGAAACTCGGCGCCTCGCTAAGTCGTACGGAGCGGGGAATCAGCGTGGAGAAAATCTTGTCGGGCAGATGCTGTTTTACTTCGTCGACGACCTGCTTCGCGAGGTTGATGCGAGAGTCGAACATTGTCATGACGACACCGCCGAGTTGGAGGTCGTCGTTGATATGCGCGTCTTTCAGTCGTTGGACGTTGCGGAGAATCTGTCCGAGTCCCTCTAGTGCTAGGTATTCGCACTGCAGGGTAATGAGGAGTAAATCAGCGGCGGCGAGGCTGTTCATCGACAACATTCCGAGTGCGGGCGGGCAATCGATGATGATGGCCCGGTAGCCGTTCGATTTACGCAACGGCTCAAGGATGCCCCGCAATTTCATGAGGTAGTTTTCGGTTTGGGCGAGTTCGATTTCAGCGGCCGCCAAATCTTCCTCGCTCGGAATGAGGGCGAGGTGTTCGTAGGCGGTCGGGGTGATCATTTCAAAAATCGAACCCTCGCCCCGGAGCGGACCGTAGAGGCTCTTACCGGCGATTTTTTCAACACCGACGGCGCTGGTGGCATTGGCCTGAGGGTCGAGGTCGATGAGGAGCGTGTGGATTTTTTTCTCGGCCAGCGCGGCAGCGAGGTTGACGGCAGTGGTGGTTTTGCCGACGCCGCCTTTTTGGTTGGCAATGGTGAAGACAGTGGTGGGCATGAAGGTGTGGACCATGCGTAATGAGGAAGGCTACGGTAGGCGGCAAGCGTGGCTTCCGGCGATTTTTGCCGTAGGCTGGAGTTTGGCTGACCGAGGTCGAAAGCGTCGGGGTAAATTTGATTTCGGCGCTTGCGCGAGGATTTTTTTCCTGCAACGTCAGCGCCTCTTGGAGTCTTCGGCGCGGTAGCCAAGTGGTAAGGCCGAGCTCTGCAAAATCGAAATGGTCCTTTTTCTCCATTTTATCCTATGTACTCTGATACGCTTTTTCAGAGGTGGATTGAGTGAAAAACAGGATTTTGATTTCTCTAAAATTCTCTGAAATTTGCCCAATTTTTGCGGAAAGTGTAGAAAGGGAGGTGTAGAAAAATACAGAGGTCAGTTAGTATTACTCCGTTAAGTTAAAGATTGCAAATTTCAGGCCCGAGACGCAGACATTGCGGGCATGGAATGGTCTGGTCCGCTTTTTCAACGCAGCGCG